>Ga0206689_10005797_pt1 | contig 78469 bp, 1 predicted proteins | sample M110012015metaT_FD_159659 | JGI IMG/M metagenome (GOLD analysis project Ga0206689, IMG submission 159659) | Metatranscriptome of ammonia-oxidizing marine archaeal communities from Monterey Bay, California, United States - M1 100m 12015... | ecosystem: Environmental > Aquatic > Marine >...
AGTAGATTGCGTTTTTTATTATATCAAATTGTTTGCTTTAATTTTGTATCTATATAATATACTCTCTACTTATCTGTATCTTTTTTTTTTGTAGTTACGTATCACTCCATTATCAATTTTGATCCGAGTGCGTCTTCGCTTATAGGTTTTTCGTTTTTGTATATCTGTATTCTCAAAAAAATAAAAATAGTGTAAAAGTTTGTGAAAATTGTTGTTTTTTAAATCTATAAGTCCATATAGAAATCCATTTTCAACAAGTGATCATTTCTTTTATCTTTGTTTTTTTTTTTGTTGATTATAATTCATGACTGGTTGGAAGATAAATTGCAATACCTTATGCAATAGATCCATTTCAATCATTTTCGTTCGTTTACCTTTTTGCGGAATTAATTTTTTCCGTTCGATTATTTTTTTGCTTGTTTTTTTTGTTTTTTTTGTTTTTTTTTTATTTTTTAAATTTTTTTTCGTATTCTTGTTTCCCTCTCATATTAATTCATTCATTTAGTTTTTTAATCATTGTTCGAAAATTTATTCACCCCATCCAGCTAATTTAGCACCTTTGCTTTTACTTGCCCCAATTGGTTTGGCACCACTCTTCTTGGTCTTTTTCTTTTTCATTTTCTTTTTTTTTAACATTGGCAATTTAACACCAGCGATATTGCTACCTTGTTTTTTATTTTGTCTTTTAATTCTCATTTGTTCTCTAGATTCCGCTACTCTTGCTTCAATTCTAGCCAAGATAATTTTATCTTCTTCGTTGTCACCGTTCATGATGCGTTCGTGCAACACGTGACGATCTAAACGACCTTTCATGCAAGCAGAAATGACACTGGCTGCATCTTTCTCTTCGTTGGATGCATTGGCATTGTTTAAATTAAATAAATCTTTGTGAAAATGTGCTTTCTTTTTGAATGCAGTCCATTTCGCTTTATTTTTATGACGACGATATTTTCTAACACCCGTCACTTCTAATCCAATGACGTAAAAGTAGTATCCAGTACTGACTAAAACAATAGCTAAAGTCAAGTAACCCAGACCATCTCTTTGTCCCCAATAGTATTCGTTGGCGAAATATCCAGAACTAAACATAACACCTGCCAAACAGACGTAAATAGCACATCCTAAAAAGACAGCTTCCACTTGATTGTAATTGACGAAATATTTAGCACTCATGGTCAAGGCTCTAGCAATGGTTAATTGTGCTTGTTCTTCCATGGCCAATCGTTTTTTGGCACGTTCAACGTCACCTCCACCTCCAAACGCAGCCATTTTGCGCAACATTTTATTGCCACGTTCAAAATCACGTTTCGATGCTAAACGAACAATGTCAGCTCTTTCATCCATTGACATGAATGGTCTGTTCAAGACTTGCGCAGTGAAAGACGTAAAAAGTACCATTAAAGCAACAGCTAATTGGAACGATGGATTACGTCTAAACAGCAAGGATGTGAAACAAATACCTAATTTCTTCATTAAGACACACAATGGCCAGAACCACATTTCTGGTTTGTAATTCTTATACATGGATGCATATCTTTTTCTAAATCCATAATTCACATTGGATTCTGATTTTTCACCACGATCTTGAGCAGCAAGCAATTGATCTTCAAATATTTTCATTTTATTCTTTTGGAATTTAAAGAAAATAAACATTGGGAAAGCAAGAGAGTAACAAATGACAAAGACAATAGCCCATGGCATTAATTTCACGTGCATTCCCGTCTCCCATGTACCAGGTCTCCAACACTCTTGATCGGGTGCAATAGACATGTATGTAGTTGGATTCGATGGATCATCAGGTGGATCTGCAGCGGCACAATTGAAGATATCCATAGCTTTTTTAGTTAATTGTACGTATAACAAATAAAACACGGTTAAAAAGGTTGTAATAACCATACCAATTTTACTTTCCATAATGGATTTTGCTGAAATAGGTGGTTCTACTGTTTGACCTGGAGTTGGTACCACTACTTTCTTTGGCATCATTACAAATCTTAATATATCTAATCCAATACCAAAAATTAATGAAACGACTACACCTAAAGGTACTAACATGGTTAAAAACCACATTTCGTGAGGCAACAATCCACCACATTCCAAACCTAATGTAGTCATATCAAATGAAAAGACAGACAAGTATGAAAACAACGATTTCATAGCCATTGGCCATGGTATTTTTTGTGAACTGAACAATCCAATGACTTGGAAATAATCAATACCAATACTAATAACACCGACATTAATTTTCAACATCACAACAACAAAGTAATAACACACTGCTGCTACTACAGCACCCAATAAAATAAATCCAATCATAATCCATGGATTTGAATCACATTCAACACATACACCATCACTTCTGGAAAATCCATCCATACATTTCGAACATTTCATACCAGTATATCCCATAGCACAGACATTGTCACCAATACATGCTGAGACTGGTTCACAAGGTACGATGTATGGACAGGTAGCACGATCCCAACGATCTGAATGACAACGATTGTCTGGTCCAGCTGCACCTTCTGGTGCTGTACTGGCTTCGCTGCCAGCCACTACATCGGCTGCTACACAAAAGGAATCACCGTCGGTCAATGGTATATCTGTACCTTCACAAAATTCTTCTTCACCAGCATCTTCCCATACTTTACAGACTAAACCGGCACCACATTTATCAACAGAACAGTCGCCGCACAATTCGACGGTACCTTCTTCAACTTCTTCTTCACCTTCGGTGGCAGCAACTGGTTCTTCTTCTTCGGTTGCTTCCCATGGTAAGAATCTACCACGACTAGTACCTGTCAAAAATCTTCGGAATCGATTAATTTTTTCAGCAGCAGCACCAGCTGCATCACGTGCTTTGTTACCCACTGATGTATCTTCACTAACTGCGTTTCTTAAATTCTCTGCCGCTAAACATAAGGTTTCTTCCGTAGCAATACCACCTTTAGGTAATTTCGATCTCAATAAATATTCATCCACAAGTCTATCGACTTGTGTTTGTTTAGTCAATGGATTGATTGATTCTGTTTTCAATCGGTATGGTTCTTGTTCCCATGTTGACATGTTACAATCTAACAATTGTTGTTCTTTAATACGTTTAGGTAATCTACCACTGGCTACTCTGTCTTCTTGCCAGACGAACCATCCGTGAGTGGAGGATCTACAATGATAATTTTCTTTGTCTAAATAAAATCTTGGATCACCATATGCGATGGGTACAATACATCCTTCATCTTCTGCTTTTTCGTCGCCAGCTGCTGCTTTTTCTGTTTTCACATCTCCTTTTGCATCTCCTTTTGGCGCACCTGGTTCTTTCACACCACCCGGTGCAATACCATATTTGCGATCTCCTACTTTACCTTTTTTAACAAAAGACCAACCATGTTTTTGTGATTCTTTTGGATTTGTAATAGCACACCATCGATTCAAACAACAATCGGCACCTTTGCCTTCACACAATTCTGCCATTGGTTTCGATGGATCACGATTTTTAGGATGTCCTGGTTCATAGAAATGAATACATTGTTTGTAATCTTTACCAATCCAGAAAGCACTTGGTGGATATTTGACTTCTGGAATACAATTTTCTTCGTCGTACGATTCACACATTGTTTTGTTTGGTGTCGATGTCATGTTACAGAAAGAAGTGTAGTCTCTCAAATGACGACGTGCATTGGGTGACAATTCGATACGTACCATATCTTTCTTTTCTTCTTCCGTAGCATAGTAATCGGTCAATGCATCGTCTTCAAAACGTGCCAAGACAGAAACAGCAGAAATAGGTACAATTTTATTGTTGACAACTTCAGTACCCACGTTAAAAGAAGAACGTGTATTGTTACCTAACCAGGTCACATCATCTTTAATTAAAGGTGTACCGAACCAACCAGCCGCTGAAATAGGTTCTGTGCCTGGACCTAGACCACCCACACATTCAGCACCGTTTGGTTTGCCAGCTTGTGTCGATTGTGCAGGACATGCAACACATTTTTCAAATCTTTGACCGTAATGACCACGTCTACATACAGCTGCTACTAAATTTAATTTAGTAACTGGTGTCAATGTTGGATTAATAATGGCGTATTGTCCACCAACCAATAAATTCAAACGCATTTTAGTACGTGTCTCTAAAGATGGGTCGTATCCTTTAGGTCCAACTACCGTAATTGGTGTTTTACATGTCAAAATTTTAGCAGGCAATGGATGTAATGGTGGGAAATCTGGTGATGGAGTTAATACTGCATCTGTACATTCCATGTTGTCCATATCGATTTTAGGAATATTTTCCATAGCTCCCATATTTTCACCACTGACCGTAATTTCCATACCTATATCACCCAAATCAAAGAAATTACCTGTTTCTGGATCGACATAGCCTAAATCTCCTTTTTTAGCATTTTTCTTATCTTCATCTGACATTTGATCTAATTTTACTTTCGATGTTTCGACGTGAGCCGTTAAAGTATCAGGTGTTACTTTAGTGATTACAGGTAAATCGAAATTAATTGTAACTTGTCCAAGTTCTTTGACTTGTTTACCCAAAGCATCTTTAGGTTCCCAGAACCAAATGTTTGGATCACTGTATGTGTCAAAAAATTTCGAATTGCGATACGATGTGTTGGACATTCTATCGTAAGTATACATGCGTACGTTGTTGCGATCAACAATTTCTTTTGGTTTATGTAATCTAGTTGGATTTGGTTGACCGTATTGCGTAAGACAGAAACATTTACTACGTGCTACATCATCAAAATCTAATCCATCTGTACGGAAACCCGTAATTGGATCAATTTGTCCATTTTCACCATTTTCACAATGTACACCTTGCTCGTTTTTAATACTGGCTGCTAGTTCTTCGTCCTTCACATGACATCTACCACTGTTTTTATCTTTTCTACACCAACCCAATTGATTGCCACCTAACAAATTACCGATTGGTTTAAATTCACATGATTTTTGTCCACCTGTTTCAATTTGTAATGGTAAACGATGTCCAATGCCACCATCGACCCAGAAAGTAATGTGTGTATGATTCCAAGTACGAATAGGTGGACAGTAGGCATCTGCGTCAAATTGATCACAACCCTTTCCACTCACACCTTCTGGACCATGCATTTGAGAACAGGTACATAATTTTGTACGAATGCTTTCGTCTAATTTTTCTTCGTCGTTCTCCATTAATCCATCGACTACAGCCGTTGCTGCTTTTCTGCCATCTAATTCATGAATTTTGTACTCTTTGTTGTCGTTGCGGTCATAAGCCATTTTCATGTATCGAATAATACCCATGAGTTTTGGATTGTTGAAATCATATTTACCAATGTGTTTACCAGAGGCTTTGTCCACTTTCAAACAACTACCGCCATTATCAGCACCACAACCTTCACCGAAATTAGCACCTTCCAATACAGCATAGTAACCATCCGTAGAACCACCATCTAAACGTTTCCAATACAACTCTGGATCGTGATGTAAATTGCTGATCGAGTGATAGGTAGCAATTTGATAATTGAAATATTTCATCTCTAATTTTTGTGTGACTGTATCCAATACATCTTTCACTAATTCAAAAGTACCCTCGACGTATTTCAAATGTTGCGTCACATTGACGGTCAAACCTTGATCGTTATCTAAGAAATATACTTCCGCATGACGTTTTGTGTTAGTAGTTGGATCTACGGCACGAGTATCGGTGTGTCTGATTCTGATTTCTAAATCACGCATTGGATATTGTCCACCTCTTCCTTGAGGTAATTCGACATGAATTTCATTGTGTGTATGTTTCAAGAAACGAGTCGCAAAACGATCGGTATCCACTGCAAAATCTTCAGCACCGTATTGATTGTTGCCATCTGTTTTCTTGGCTTTGACATTCAACATGACCAGACGTGGTTCGCCGTATTGCTCCATGGAGATTGAATCCGTTAATTTAGCTACTTCATTCGTGACAAAACCATCTCTACCGAAATTTCTACCTTTAATCACTAATATATCTGCTTTTTGCGTTTTTTCGTTCAAACCATCGGTTCTGGCGAATTTCGCTTTGGATTGCAATGCCCAAGATTCAATGACGGAGGGTTGATATTTGAAAGAGGTATCGGTATCGTTTTGTCCCTGTACGGCTACCACTACACTGCGGTATCCTTGCCCTTCTGGAATTTCACAAGTGAAATGTGCAGGTACATAGGTACATGTGGATTGTACAACATCTGTACTAACACATTGTTCTCTGCCTTGCGACGGTGCAGGATCACCTGGTTTAAGACCATTACAGTTTTGACACCAAGAAATAGGTTCATCTTTTGCATTAAATGCCTTACAGAAAGTAGGTGCTGATCTTGGTACTCGTTTGTTTGATTTGTAGTAACCACATGGGAATGTATCGGTCGAGGCCGATTCAGTAGAATCTTGAATGACTTTAATAGTTTCAGAAGTTTCTTCATTGACTATGTCTTCGCCAAAAACGACTCCTGGACATTCTACCTGTCCATCTCCTTGCAGTCCCACGACTTCGTTGGATGTACATATTAATTGTTCAGACGTATGTGTTTTGACACGACAAGTGTGTGGTCCAATTTTAATATGGACACCAGCTGTTTCTTGAACACTGCAATCTTCACCATCTGCGTCACCACAGATACGATTTGCTAAGACAGTTTTAACACTAGATGTAATATGATCTTCGTCTAATCCAAAATTACGTCCTTTGACATCCAAGACGTATTTACTATAGAGAACTTCGTCGTCACCTCCAAGACTAATTGTACCTGTAGGATCTTCGAAAATAGCATTAGTAGGTACAGCAAGTTTACCACTGGCATCACCAATGTTTTCAGTGCCTTCTACGAATGGTGCAGCGTACGAAAAGTACCATGAATTAGATCGTTGTCCACCAATGGATAAATAAAATTCATGATCTCTGCCTTGACCCGGTGGCAACACACATTCTAATTTAGTGCGACAGAAACATACTTTTGGTTCTTGTGTATTTTTACCATCACAATAATTAGGATCATCTTTGTCCAAACTTCTGGATTCAGGTGAACATCGATTGTTCCATGCTGCACCATTAATCATACACATGACTGACTCTTCACAAATTTGATCTCCTGCTTCAATGTCTTGTTCACTGCCTTGTTCTTCTTCGTCCAATGGATATTGTACCCATGTACATTGATATCCTTCACCTTTATCGTTAAAGGATCCAGTAGCAGAAACAATACGATTCATTTTACCAGCTTGTCCACCAAGACCTAAATTATTACCGTACAATACAATAGTACCACCCAGTGTTGAAATAACCATGCTCTCTTTGGCATCTTCAGCCGATTCAACCATAGCACCTAATCCTTCCGTTCTTTCACCTCGTGCACAATAACCATCGGGTACAACTTCCGTACCTTTAGGTGCTGAACATGTCAATGCAGTATCACAACTACGATCGGCAACTTGTAAATAACCACCGACAAAAGCTTTACTGTATTGTTTTTGATCGCAATTCATTGATTTTTTACATTCATCCGTATCTTCATGTGGTGTACATGTTGTAATGCGTTGACGACAATCACCAAGGACAGGTCCTTCTAAGTAATTTTCGTTTTCACCTGTCATCCAATTGCGGATAGTACTTTTCATTTCACCTTTTTTATTGAAACTGACACAATCTTTTAAGACAGAGGCATGAATGACAGGTGGTGCGTAATCGACATAAATAGGAGCTGATGGTTGACTGCCACGGTAGACGTACACTTCGTTGTTAATACCTTGTCCAACTGGCATTAAGAATTGTACTCTAAACAATTTAATTCTTTGATCTAATTTAGTTGCACCTGTGACTGCTGCGCGCATACGTTGAGCTGCACTGGCACCAAACGCACCTACTTCAACACGAATAAATTGTGGTGAATCCGATAAGTATCTGACATACAATTCAGCGTCTTGGCCACCAATAGTAGCATACGAAAAGACTTTTTTCACTGAACGTGGTCGACCCAGACAATTATCGTCACGTCCACAGACACCAGTAGTTGCATCCCATGGCAATGTAATTTCACCACTGGCGGCACCAGCATCTTGCGTTTTATCTGTTTCAATCTTACGATATCCTTGATCGGCTATATCACCGGTCGCAGTGATATTATGTTTACGTAACATGTGACAGGAACGTGCTCCAACACATGGACCACACCATTGATTGTTGAAAGAAAAGTCACCCATTTGAATTAATTTAGAATCTAAACCATTTTTACTAATATTTTTGTAAGGAGTACCTGGCCATTCGATTGTTTTCCAAATTTCATTATTTAATTCATCAATACCTAACATGACTTCTTTAAAAGTACCATCGTTGTAATTCACCGAGGAGGTCCATGGTGTAGGTGCGTCTTCGCCATATGGATCACCACCACAAATAAATTTGTAGTAATCGGTATTGGTGACATTTGAATCATTAAATGGACCAGCTACAACACTTGTATCTAGTAATTCTTCTTGTCCATCGTTTTCTAATCTCAAGTAATGCGTTTCGGTTCTTGTCCAGAAATATTTCACAACTTTAGTTGTTTTACTTTTTTCTTCACGGAAAGATACACCAGCGCATCGTTTTTTGAATGCTTTCGCTTCATCAAACAAATCTTTCGTAAGGAAATATCTAGTATCACCTGTTTTTGGATTTTCTTTTTCTTTCGAAGCTGATTTGTAACCTTCCCAAATACCATTACTAGTATCGTCTTTTTCTACAAACCATTCCGTACCCATATCACCCAAAGTCATTGAATCACATTCTCTTTTAATGGAGACTTCCGTTTCGTACTTCTCTTTAGGTACCCATTTCTCCGTTTTAATCTCTTCTGTTTTAGTACGTTGACATTTAATGCCTTTCGCTGCCCATTTACCTGGATTTCTACACGCAGCTGCTGCATTCAACCAATCTTCTTTGTGTCCCGTCGCAGTTTCAAAATCTTCTGGTACATTAGGATCGGTTTGTGTAGCACGGTAATACATTTCTGGACCACCGTAGCTTTCTAATTTTTGATAGGTAGCACCGACACTCCAAATTTGTGGTGAGTAATGTACGAAATACATGACGTTGGACACTTGTGGTGGTGCTGTACCAATGACTAATTTACCTTTAGCTGGTATTTCGTCGACATCGATTTCAACCCATCCTCTTAAGTACATACAATTATCTTTAGGTGTCACCGTACATTCAGCGTCCAATTCATATTCACCCACGTATTGGTAGTTGGAAGTGTAATGACTCCATGCTTGACCACGTTCGCAATACTCATGCGTACAATGATGTGTAGCATTTTGTGAAATTTCTTGCAATTCACCGTAGTATCCTAAACATTGTTGTTTGGCTATTGCCCATTGACAACTGTGTTTATTTTTACGGAATGCTTCACATAAGATTTCACATCCAGCACTGCCACAGGCTTTACCAGCTAAGTTAGCTGTCACTATTTCACCTTTGACGTGTTCGGTTTCAAAGACACTGGCAGGTAATTTTACAATAGCACCAGCACATCCAGTAATACCAGTGCTACAATGTTGCACTTCATAGATATTACTAGCATCTTTACTTAATATTTGAACTTGTTGCATGGTACAACTGTCATCGATTAATTTGTGTGTACCACCACCAATACGTTCCCATATACCACTGGCATCTGTAAAATCACTGGCGACTTGTGAAACACGTACGCGTCTAGACGCTTCACCAAATGCATCACCACTCACAAATTGTGTAAGTGACAATTTCGTTTTACCTTCAAACATATTAACACCAGAAATGACAGGTGCTTTGTAACTCAACATATGAACATTGGTACCACGTGCATCACCCATGTTTTGATCAAAGACAAAAATACTTAATTTCTTATCACGACCTCTACCAATAGGTACTTTGAAATCGACGTAGTCGTAAGGTCCTTCCGTGCCGCGTACTACATTACCTTCAATTTGCATAATACCACGATCGTTTTCGTGTGGTACGTAACCTGTATTACCAGCTGCTTCACCTGGTTCTTGTTCTTTAATAGCTTCGTCGTCGTATTTAATACGAATGTATGAATTGTCATTCAATGCAGATGTGACACCAAAATTAGTACCCCAGACACGAATGACTTGCGTACCAGCCGTAGTGACTTCACATTGTTTATCGCTTTCAATTGAATTTAATTGTGTGTTAGCTATGGAAGATGGATTTGCTACAAGTCTTACAATTTTAGGTGGATTGTATTGAGTCCACCATTTTGCTTTGGTTGAATTTTGATCGTGAACTTGAATTTTCCAAAACATTTTAGAACCAACACCTGGACTTGTTTTACATTCCACTTGGTAATGTGACTTAGCAATTGGATCTTGACATTCGTACTCTTCTCCAGTTGGACCGTACGTTACTTTCAACAACAATTGGTCGGAATGTGTTACACTGCAAGCTTGTGGATTTTCTTCACAGTAACCTTTAGCACCTAATTTATCAACACCGTTTTCCACAGCAAGATCACCTCTTGGTCCAAAGTTTCTACCTTTTAATTTAATTAATTGCATACCTTCCGTTTGCATACCACGCACTTCTTTGCCATTCAATTGATTGTTGATTATGGTTTGACCCGCCTCCAACGTATCAAACTCCTCAATGGATTCAATAATAGGTCTTTCGTAATCAGTAGTCATTAACAATGAAATTTGATGATCGATTTCTACACGCCACTGCAAATCTTTACCGGCACCTGGTGCTGTTTTACATTCAATTTGATAGTGATCGACTACTACGTTACAGTCTTGCGCTTGGAACATTAAATCAGTGTTAATTTTACCGTAGTAAACATCGGTAATCAAATTTCTTTGTATTGTACCAAAATCACGTCCAATAATACGAATAATTTGTCCACCAGCCGTATCGGAATTCACACCTTCGCCCGAGAAATCTTCAATGATAGGTAAAGCATACGATGTATTACCAAATGTAGTAGGTGAAAATAAATCTTCAACTTCCAACATCCACCAATGATCGCGGCCAGTACCTTCACCACTGAAACAAGTCATTTGAGTGTGTGCCGTTGTTACATAACAATCTACAGATTGAGAACCTTGTCCAATACCAAAACGTTCGCGATTGTAATCGGCTCTTGAATTTTCACGTCCTGGATCACCTCCCATGCAAGAACATTTTTGATTGGCACTGGCACCTTTCCAATCGCCGTATTGACCTTGGCATGATGGCATGACACATTTTTTGACATTAGTATTATCTACGGATTGACATTTCCACATACTGCAGAGTCTCTTGTCTGTTTGTGAAGAATCACTCATACATTTTTTGCTGCATTCTCCTACGTTAACACCGTCGCAAGTATTGTATTCATTAAGTTTGGTCCAAATAGGTGGTTCTACAACATTGACATCAATTTCAGAACCATCTGAACTTTCGCATGCTTTGAAATCACCCAAAACAGCACGTACTAATCCAGTTGGTGGCAACAAGGAGTCACGGACGTCGTTTTGTTTGCCGCGGTAATCCGTATTGGCATCAAACACACGATTGTGTCTTTCGTCGCATGTCAACATCGGTTTGCCTAATAATTCAATGTAACATTTGCTATTTCTCCATACACCTTGTACTGCTTGACTCAAACCATGTACGTGATGCATTTCATGTTTAACAGAACTGTATTTGTAATTTGCATTCTTATTCCATTCCGTACTTTTCAATTCGGCTTGTTCTTCCATACCAGGGAAATTACTACTGTCACCTTCTGCAGCGTAAGAGTAATGATCGTATTGCGTTTGATAATGTTCGTCTGCCATTTTACCATGATCACTATGTTTGAGATCTTTATTCATGTTGACAACGGCGTCTTTCCACAACGTGTGTGGTTTGTAGTTTTCACAGGCTGATTTGGTTTTAATATGAATTTCTAATGGATCTAAATCACCACGATCTTCAATTGGTGCATAGACATCTTCACAAATATCACACTTGGTTCCTTTATCAATTCTACCAGCTTTCACATCTAATTCACTCGAGGAATCGTCACTGGAAGTCCATCCTGGACAACAGACACAGTTACTGACATCATTCGTGCCATCGTACTGACCCGTACATGGTGTTTTTCTGTCTTCGTTACAACGATTCACTGCACCTGAGTCTCGTTTCAAACCTTTCATATCTAAATATGGATTTTCAAATCTTGGTACACCGTGAACCAAAGTACCCACTAAACGTCCGGCCGGTCCAAAGTTTTCACCTTTTACAACCATTTTTTGACCACCTGATGTCCATGCTTCTTGTGCACCTGGTCCTTGTACACTAATAATCGATGGTGCTGTGAAATCAACATATGTCAAACCTAAATTAGTAGAAGTTTTATGCATTCTATTGTCCCAATATTTTTTATTTGTTAATCCTGCTATTGTAATTCTGAAATGATGTGTATGACCACGTCCTTCAATTGATGTACATTGTATTAAATCATGCCATAATGCAGCACAACCCGCAGCTACATATCTTTCACCTTCGCCATCAGCACCGTCACCGTAAGTTACTACTAATTTAGCTCTTGGTCTTTCACTACCATATGATTTATCAAAATATTTAGTTACAGCCATACCACCTAGATTTTTACCTGTAATCCAAATAGTATTACCACCCATTGTAGCGAGAGTAGTACCGTTCACAACTTCAACACGGTCAAGTACAGGTAAACCGTAACTCGACATGGCATCTATAGCTAATGTACCTGCTTCTGCTAACATCGATGTGTATTCTGCTGATCCATCAGTCACTTGACCCAGTCTAACCATTTTCTTAACGAATGTTTCATCTGGATTCAATTGATTGTTGGAACTGAAGTATCCTTGTTGTCCGTCGATTACTGAAATTTGATGTGCAATAACTAATTTCCATTTCAAGTCACCACCTACACCTGGCACAGTTGTACATGTAATTTCTCCAATGGTATCTTCTTCGTTAGCAGTACATGCATTTCCAGTACCCGTTGATCCACATTCATCTGGTTCCATACTGATTTCGCAATTAGCTGCTACGTATTGTGATCCTTCACCCATATCGAGTGCAGTTGTTGAACCATAGTATGCAATAATTTTAGTGCCTTCTGGTCCAAAATTGGTACCTTGAAGTTTAACTATATCACCACCTTCTGTATTCCAACATTGACTTGGTGGTACAGTTTGTGTTTCGTACTGCAATCCGTATTGTACCATTTCTGATCCAATATCATATTGACACAAGTCTTGATCTACTATTCTAATAATTTCAGGTTCGAAATATTGTGTTGTTTTTTTAGAAATAGGTGTCATCGATGTTATTGGTTCGTGCCATCCTGGATTAATTTTATCCACAATAGTAACTTGCCATTTCAATTTAGCACCAACTCCTTTACTAGTAGTACATGTAATTTGAGTCCATGGTACACTAATAGAACAGTTCGTCGCTGTATATTTCAATGCATCGTCTTCAATTGGACCGTACGTAGCGGTAACTTCGTAACGATCAGTCCAACTCCAATATGAACCAAAGTTAGTACCTACAATATTAATACGATCACCACCTCTAGTGGTCATTTTGACTTTGCCTCCTTTGTATTCAATGCCTTCGTCGACCGAGATAGCTGTAAAATCTGTAATAATTGGATCGACTACGTCACGTACACGAATGGTTACTTTAGTAAAAGTATGAAGACCTTGCGTGTAACGATCAAATCCACCGTCGTCATCGACTCGAACAATAATTTCATATTCATCAATGTCTTCAAAATCAACAATGTCATTCGCAATTGTAATTGTACCATTTGCAGAAATAGCAAAAGCAGTTTTATAATTACCCGTACATTTCTCTCTGGTCTGTATTGGTTTCACACTTTCAAAAGAGAAAGATAATTGACGATGTCCTTGAGGTAAGAAAGGAGTTTGAATATTAGCAATACCTTTATCCCCCGAGTTGTAAACGTAATCTTGATCTCTTGCTTGTATCAAACCTACATATTGACCTTGATTCAAATTTTCATACAATTCAATGATTTGTGCTTTGTTAACAAATTCTGGATGCTCATTAATATCAATGACTTGTACTACAACGGTACGTGAATGTGACAATGGTGCAGCACTAATACCATTCGCTAAACGTCCACTATCGGTAGCAGTCACTTCAACAGTGTAGGAACTTTTTGTTTCATAATCAATATTTTCACTACCATATTTATTCACATACAATTGACCAGTAACATTATTAATTGAAAAAACAGAAGCACCATCGCTGTTGATTGCATCACCTCCTGTAATTTTATATTTCAAATGACGATCGTAATCACAAACTTCATCTTTATCTAATTTACCACATTCTTGAAGAGCATCGTCATCTCTGGCAATGACTCTAGTAGGAATACATGTGTTATCCGCATTTCTTACACAATTGCCACTAGCAAAATTGAATGTACCGACTAAAGTACCTTCAATGGATCCACTCAAAGTATGTTCCGCCTCTTGTCCTTCGAACGATTCCAATGCATCAATTGGGTATGGATTGAGTTCACGATTTTCTTCAATAGCAAAGACCACTGGTACAGTACATCCCATAAATTCAGTTTCTTTTGCTCCAGTATTTGCACCTCTAACAACATTGACTTGTTCCGATTTAATTGGATTCCATTGTCCTTTTTCACCATGTGGGTTGAAAGCTTCGCACTCTGTTTGAGTAGTTAAACTTTCGACATACACGCCTTCGTTGACACGTGGTGGTTCATTGACATCAATAATCAAAATAGTTACTACAGAAGTAGCTGATAAATTAGGATCACATTTGTTACGAACATCTGTATCACATTTTGGATCTGGATCACTTGCAGAACAACAATCATCTCTACCTTTAGGATTACATTCTACTGTTGGATCTCTAGCTTTACGTCCAAAACATCCACCATCATCTTTGATACTGACATCAATGGTAAAACGACTCAAATGTTCGTAATTGACAGTTTTAGAGGCTTTCGATATATCTTTTTGTGTTAACATTCCTTTCATAGAGTCATCTACCCATTTATTATTTTTAACAAAAATCATACCAGTTGAACTATCAATGCCAAAGACATCTGTAGCCCATGCAGGTTGTGTGTTAGGTGAATTAGGAACAAAAGAATAGGTCAATACATCTGGTACTTCAGTACCATCCGGTTTAGTAATTAAATCGACGTCTCTACCATCCATTACACGTCCACATTCACCCCATCCATCTAATTCACCTTGACAGGTCCATTTGTTAGCGTTTTGATTGGGTGGACTGTTTTCATCGATCATCATAGTATGATTACTCATGACGGGTGCATAATTGACATCTAAAACAGTGACACAAGTAGTAGTTGAACTACTGGTTGATTTATCTCCCTCTTGTTCAGTACCGGTATCTACTACTTGAGATTCTACACAGACTTGTGTATCATCTGCTGCTAAACGACGACCACTGTCACGAAGACGTCTTCTTCTTCTTTTCAATGTACGTACAAAGGCATCGTTGATATCACGTGTAGCACACATGCTACCATCACTTTTCACAGTGAAACCAGAAGTTTCACTATCTGTCACATCAGCACAAGCCATTTCACCGTCAATGTCTTCGACATGTGTCATACATTCAAATTCAGATGCAGTATCTTCGGCATCTAAATCGGTATAAATTAAATTACATCCAATACAAGTACCTTTAATTAAACCACGTTTCTCACCAAAAATAGTTGCTTCCATAGCACCAGCGTACGTACCACCACATTCGACGTAGTCTTTACCTTCTGGCAACAATACAGTGGGAATTTCGTTGACATCGACAATTTGAATGAATACTTTGGCTGTCCATGACAAACCACCTGCATCGGTTGTTTTTAAATCAATCGTGTAATCACGTTGACGTTCGTAATCGAAACAATCTTCACAATCTTTAGGAATTCTGATACGACCATCTGTGGCATCAACCGTAAATTTACTGGAAGACAAATCTGCTCTTGGTGCTACTGTAGTAACCGAATAGGTATGAATGTCTGGCTCGTAAACATATTGTCCTGCGTCGTTGTAATTGTGTCCATTCGTTGCTTCTGGATAAAGGCCACGTGCTTGTGGTTGACGTGCAGCAATGACAGCTGATTGTCCAGATGGTACATTGTTTTTAGTCATTGGTGAAAGTGTTTTAGGTAAATCAGGATCTGTGGCTACTAACAATTTACCACTTGAGATACATGATGAATCTAAAGAGGCTTGTTTGTGTACAAATCCTTTTTCAATTGAACCACCTAAGTAACAATAATCACCAATACAATTGTCGTACAACGGTTCGAACGGTACGTCTACTGCCACATCTTTTGGATAATGATCTAAGATACCAACACTGTTTTCTTCTAAACAGAAAGTCCAATCTGGCATGAATGGTGGTTCGTTGACATCTAACACATGTACTTTAATGTCGACACTTCTGGACAAGGAAGGCATACCATCATCCGTAACAGTAATACTTAAATCATACGTACGTTTTGTTTCGTAATCTAAGACAATGGAGGATGCAACAGTCATTTGACCACTCAAATCACCAAGACCTTGTTTAAATTGGAATGCAGTCGAACCACCATCAATACTCCATACATTGGTTTGTGCTACTCCCAAATCTAAGTGCCATCGAGTTCTTTCTTCATCGTTCTCACCAAACGTCCATGGCATTGTATTACCACGATCGTGATTAATTTTACCTTTTTGTAAGTCAGTCAATGTATTGGTGGCTTTACTGCCAAGTCTAGCATTTTCTTCAAAGATTTGAACGTTATCTTTCCATGTCCATTTGTTTTTACCAGTAGGACGATGTGCAAACAATGTAGCATCAATAGGTGAATTCTCGTAGACGTATCTGACATGTGGAAATTCATCGTTACCACCCTCTTCTTGCATGGTACCTTTTTTATTTGGAAAGGATGCATCTGTATTATCTACTTTGCCATCTATTTTATCTTCCAAAAATTTGTCATTGTATTTACGTGCACCACCGACTTTGACTTTGTCATGCTCCGTCGACAAAGTAAAAGCACCAGGACGTTGTCCCATGCGTTTGAGTACCGTTGGTTTTTCATTGAGATCTTCGATGTTAATCACTACAACAACTGTAGTATTTAATGGTTCACCTTCACCAAATTCGTTTTCATAGTCGTCACTGACAGTAACTGTGACTAAAAATTGATGATCTTTTTCGTAATCAATTAAGACTTCCGAAGTAGGTTTCACTGTAATTAATCCAGTAGAATTGTTAATATCAAAATATTTCAAAGCATCGTCTTTTGATTCAGTACCTAAACAGGCTACAATAGTGTAGGTCAACAATTGATATTTACCGTTACGATCTTCATCATCGGCACCAAGTTCGTTAATATCTTGAATATTATCGTAATTATCTGGATCCACAGCAACAACAGTACCTGCCGTACCACCACGAGCACCACCATCTCTGGAATGTTCTTTAATGGAAAAGACATGTGTATGTACTACAACAGGTGCTTCGTTGACGTCTAAGACATTAATGCGTACTGTTGTAGTAGTAGATAATTCTTGATCGACACTTTTCATTTTATTTTCACGTTCATTAATGACACCAGTATCAGTCGCTCGGACTACAACTTCATACAATTTATATATTTCACGATCTAATTTTTTAGAACCAAAGACTTGACCACCAATCATAGGTGTCGTTCTCACGTCTTTGCCTTTGTTTTGCCATTGGTCTTGGAAGGCAGGTATACCCGATGCAGCTTGCGTAGTATGTAAACGTCCATTACGTGGATCAATATTAAATAATTCTCTACCTTTAATAGCACAATTCTCAGTAGTACCAACACATTTATCATCCGTACAAGCAGTACAAGACAATATCTCCCAACGATGATGACGAGCATTCAAACATGAATTAATAGGACATGTTTTCCATGGTTTGCCACTGCCAACTGGACATTTACTAGCATCAATACAAGACAGGCAATTGTCCCATGGTGCTTGACATAGCTGTGCATCGTCGACTTCTGTAAGGTTAGCTACGATAGGATCACCAATAGTAGATTCATCGTATCTTCTGTTTTCATAAATGTTACGTTCCAAAGCCACTTCTGGGAAAGTAGGTGCTTCATTGCGATCTCTCAAGATAACTGTAATGGTCGATGTATCGCACAAACCTTTTTTCTCTACGGTTTTATCGTAACATCGGCCGGCGTCTTCTGTATGAACGTTTTCTAATCCACCGTCGTCCATGACTTCAATGGTTAATTTATATTCTTTTTTAATTTCATAATTAAAAATTGCATCACCACCTTTTGCAATACTCATTGCACCATCACATTCACTAATAGCAAACAAATCTTCGTAACCATGATTGGAAATAATTTTGAAAGCTAAATTTTGATTGGCTTCTAGATCTGGATCCGAAGCAGTAATTTGTCCATCAATTGGCCAAAACGTTGGTGCGTCTTCATCCACGTGTAACGTAAAGTCAGACATGATTGGATTTTCATTGACATCATTAATATGAACGACAACAGTAGCTGTGTCATCAATACCTTGTGATTTTGATTTGTGAAGTTTTGCTGCTTTTGCATCTTCTGGTCCATCTGTAGCTCTTACAATAATGGAATACGATTTTTTAACTTCGTAATCTAAACTTCTCCATACACCTTGTTCACCTCTCTCCTTGTAGACAGGAGCATGTAAAATTTGTCCCCATGGTGCATCGGTTTGTCCAACAGGCATGACATGTTGTCCAGTAATGCCACTGGAAGTAGCTTTGGACAAGGAGATTTGTCCTGTTTTTGAATCAATGATAAACATTGTTTTAATGCAATCACCACATGTCATTTCAATCGTGTACGTTAAACTAGGATGGCCCCAAGTTTGTTTAAATTGACCAAAATCATCAATATCAGAAGCGTAGTCCTTCATTGGTGTTCCTGGATATTTCAAATCAAAGTTAGATACCATTTTCTCATCTTCACCACGGAACGATTCGTAGGTGGAGTAAATAGCATCGCGAAGTACGGGTGGTTCATTGACATCGTCAATTGTAATGTATAACGAACCAACGTCCGATAATAATTTAGACATGGAGCCTTTGCCTCTATTTTTTGTTTCCGTAACTTTAATGGATAATTTATATGATGAAAAGGTTGAATCTTCATAATTTAACATCTCAAAACCGTTCCAACTTGTTTGAAGAACACGTATATCACCTGCATTGACACCGGAACGCCCAATAGCAAAAGTATCTCCTTTGTTGCCTCCTTCAATTGACCATTGATGGTCATCGCCGGTATCTTGTTCCAATGTTTTAATTGTAAAAGATGAATACGCAGTAGCAGCAGGATGATTGTTGCTATCTCTAGAGCCATCTTTTTTAATAGTTAAAGTATTTTCATCGACATGTGGACAAGCATTGTAAGGTGCACATTCCATGTCAATCAATGGTTTCTCATTGAGATCTACTAAATGTACTTCTACACAAGACGTGTAACTTAATCTGCCATCACTGACTAATACTTCTACTGATAAATGATTAGGAATTGTTTCAAAATCTAAAAATCTACCTAAAGCACTCAAAGCAAGTTGTCCAGTCAATGAATCCATAACAATCATAGCACCAGCATCTGCAGGAACACCACTCAATGGTGCACCCCATTTGTCTAATGGTTGACGTGCAGCAGAAGCCAACACACCAGTGTAACAAATAGAACTGAACTCCACTACGGAACCCAACGACGAACCCGCTGCTATGTATTTAGTAAAGACTAATGGTAATTGAGCTGTTTGCAATACACCAGTATCTTTAGAATTTTCTGGTCCAGCACCTGTACCTACTGTAATTCGCATACTTGCACCTTCACCGACTGATTTAATCCACCACTCGTGACTGCCGTACTGTCGTCTTGTATCCATTACTAGATCGGGTGTTTCTTCCGCTACTTTTGAACAACCGTTTTTCAAAGTACATTCATGAACACTGACTGTACCGGTACTACCATCGATTTCAATTTTGTGTCCGTCAAATTGAGTACCACTTTTTAACGCACCATTCGATAATACAATGAATGCTTTACCCAAATCATATTCTGGTGCTGATTTTGAAGTGTCATCAAATTCACCACCCGTCAATTTCAATGTAACCGTCTTTGCGTAATTCTTTTTCTTTGTAAATTCCAATGGTAAAGAAGTGTAGACTTCACCTACTTTAGGTGTTGCTTCTACACCCCAACAATTACTACCGGTCAATTTATATTTCAAAACGTCCAATGAATCTTGATCGAAACCCATGACGGAGGTACCAACAAGGGCACCTTCCAATGAATTTTCATTAATGTCACGATGCATTTTAACCAAAATTGGACGATCGTTTGTATCTCTCAAACGAAGATTGTATGTACATTCATCTTTCAATCCACCTAAATCAGTGACACGTACATTAATTGTATATTGTGGTTTCCATTCGTAATCCAATACTTTTTTGTTGATTGTAATTTGTCCTGTTTTTGGACCAATAGCAAAAACATCTTTCGTAGTAGATCCATCGGCATATGTCACTTCGTTACCCGCACCAAAAATGGTCCAGGTCAATCCAGCATTCGCAGCATTGACATTGTCACCGGCATCTTCATCAAATGCAGGTGCTGCTAATCCAGCTAATGTACCAGTTGGTGCATTTTCATCAATATCACGAATACCGTTGTTAATGATTGGTGCTTCGTTAATATCAACTAAAAACATAGTTAACAACGCAGTGTCTGTCATTGGATCTCCTTTGCGTGGAATATCCGTTGCTTTGATACGTAAGGGGTAGACATTTCTTTTTTCAAAATCTAATGACCATGTACCCCACATTTTATCACGATTCACAGAGACAACACCAGTTTTTTGATTAATATCAAATCTATCATCCAAATTACCACCAATAATTTCATACAACAATGAATCACCATCTTCATCTGTACCAACTACAGCACCACCGACTGCATTGACACCTTTCGCACCGTCTTCCAACATTTTGCGACTCGTATCTTTCAAGACGGGTGGTTTGTTTTCGTACAAGATTTTAATATCAGCGACACATTCATCCCACAAACGATTCGTTCCACCGTTTCTAGTATCACCGTTATCGGTTACACGTACCGTGACTTTATGCCATGGTGCAATTTCATTGTTAATGTAGTCGTTTGTTTTACATTTTCCATCTGGACGTTTGTAATCAGCCGAACAAGAACAACCTGGTGTGCGTGCACCGTAATCGGTGTAGTCACACTTGTTGTTTTCAGAACCAGCGACACATGTTTGTGGATGTAATATTTGAGAATTAGAAGCTGTACCAGTAGCTGCAGTATTAGGACTGTTTGTAAATGGTGCTGGCCACAATACACCATTTGAATCCATATCTTTACATGCATTGCCATTACTTGAAATCACTAAACTTTGACAACCTTGACAACCTACACGTGCACCTTCACCTGTTAATGGATTGGCATGTGTGCGACTGGCACGTGCCGTGTTTTCATTGATCCATTCTAATGAGTCTGGTGATGGACCTCTATTAATTTTAATTTGTCCTGCTTCTTTACCAATTGGTTCAATAGAAAATTGTGTTGTTGGTGCACCTTGTCCATCTGCATAAACACAAGAGGATGGGTTACATGTACCCGAAGTCTGTCTCCAATTGACACTGTAAGATGGTACGGTACCGACTTGCCATTTTGTAATGGTATAGGTCAATTCATCTAATTGAGTACGTATTAATGTACGATCTGGATCAGTACCAATTAATGGAATACCTACTTTGTCACCAATTTGTCCATTTTCACCAATTTCCAAACGTAAATCATTAATAGTTGGTGCTTCATTTTTATCCAAAACTTCAATTAAGACAGGTACAGTGACACTCAATTTTTTACCATTCATTCCTTGATCTGTTGCTACGACGTAGACCATGTAAGATGGTATTGCTTCGTAATTCAATGCTTTACCAGAAGCTAATTTTAAGACACCATCGTACATACCGACAGTAAAGATAGTTGCACCATTACCTTGCGATAAATCAATGTCGTATCTTGCTTTCGATTGTCCACCGTCAACTTTGACACCTGCTTTGAGTTCACCACTAGTTACACCTGAAATAGTGTCAATGGCATCTTGGTCTTGTGCCGTAATAGCACCTTCCACGTTGGCAACGACTGTATCGTAAGGAACATTTTCTTTGAGAACTCTTTCGTAATATCCTGCACGATTTTGTGTACGATAATTTCTTCGGGTAGGAACTGTAATTCCGTCAATGACTAATCCAGCTTGACGTGCTGTAATTGGCACCTTATAGAATGGTGCTTCATTGACATTAGTAATATCAATTTCTACTGTAGAAGTATCAATGAGTGCACCTTTACCTGTATCTTTTACTTGTACAGTCAAGATAAATTTGTTACGTACAATACCATCACCATTTTCGAAATCAAGTTCACTACCACCACCTCCACTGGCATGTCTAACATAAATAGTACCATCGACCAACATACGGAATGCTAATATTTCATTGACAACAGGTCCAACATGTGCACCTGAAACAATGGAATAATAATGATTTTGTCCACCATCTACATCAGTAGATGTTAAACGTCCTACAGGAGTTTTACCATCCCAATCTTCAGTAATAACAAAATTAAAATCTGGCATAACTGGATTTTCATTCACATCAATAATATTAATCACAATAGTTTGTGATGTTACTTTTGGTGCTCTTCCTTTTGTAGTATCAGTACATTTTGCACGGAACGTATAGACATTTTTCGTTTCATAATCTAATTTGTTTTCACCCGAGACAGTTACAAGACCAGTTTTTTCATCCATAATAAATGGTAAAGGAGCACCGTCGATAATGTCACCTTGCGATGGATTAATAATATCAAAACGATATGGATCACCATCTTCATCCCAACACCATATGTTATTTGGTGGATGAGTGACGTCCATGTCATATGCCAACATTGGACTGCGAACAGTTTGTTCCATTTTTTGCATTGTTTTGACACGGAAAGAAGGTGCTTCGTTAACATCATTAATAGAAATAGTAACAAGAGAAGTAGTCGTTGCCATATCATCGCCATTAATACCAGTATCTGTTGTTTTAACAAAGAGTAAGAATTTAGGACGACGTTCGTAATTAATAGTAGCGCAAGAAGTACGTGTGGCGTCGTCGTCCAATAAACATCCATTTTGTGTACGAATGTAAATTTGTCCAGTCTTGCTATCCATACGGAAAGCATTACCATCGTTACCTGCACCAATTTCATACTTGTGAGTTTGCCAATCTGGTTCGCCTGGAGAACTATTTAAATTATCTTCTTCAAACATAACATTGCTGACTGGTGAACCAATTTTAGTACCTACTGGTGAATTTTCATCCACAGCAAAATATAAATCTTTCATGACTGGTGCTTCATTGACATCAATGACATTAATGGTTAACGTAGTGTAGTCTGACATTTTTGCAAAATTCATTGTTTCATCGAAACCGTGGACACCACTATCTTCGATCCAAATACTCAAAACAAATGTTGTTTTCACTTCGTAATCAATGTTAGGAATTTTAATACGTACTTGACCGTCACAGGCATTAATGGCCCATGAACTTTTCCATTCACCGGCTGTAATAGTCCATTTGTGTGATTGACGTTCATCTTCTTCAAAGTAATCTAAAGCTGTACCTACAAAAGAATCCATTGGCATGTTTTCTTTGACGCTACGTTTTTGATCTTGAACTAAAATAGGTGCTTCATTAATATCCATTATATTAATTTTTAATTGTGCCGATGTAGTAATAGGAGATGTACTGACATGTGGCCATTTGGCTGCATTGGCATCACTCCATTGTCCTTCAGCCCAATTTGTATCGGTTACATAAATGGTTAACGTGTATGATTTAGTAATTTCATAATCTAATGTTTCTTGTCCTACAATAACAGTACCTAAACCAGAAGCAGATCTGGTACCAAATCTTTTTTCTTGTGCGCTTACAGTGTAGAGTATTTTTTGTGTATCACTAACATCTGGATCATAGGCAATCATGCTGCAATCTTCTAATTTACCTGTGACGGTCGAGATACAAGTACCTACCGTAGCACCCGTTGGTGTTTCTTCAAAGACCCACATGAGCATGTCATCCAACAATGGTGGTTCATTCACATCCAATAATTGGACAGTGACATCGGTACCTACTGTAATTTCAGGCGATCCACGATTACGATTGATTGGTCCACCGTGATCAGTGACACGCACCGCAATAATGAAACTATTTTCAAACCACACACAAGGTCGGATGACGTTGTTTGGTTTAATATCCATGCAGTCGTAATCTAAATGTGCACCGGCTTTGGTACGTACTTGACCACGTTGTTGTCCAACTGTAATAATATCAAATCGTTTAGGTTGCAAGGCTACAGTAAAAGTATGCGTTTGATCTGCATCTACATCGGATGGTATAAATTCCATACCTACATAGATTTCAGATGGACTGTTCTCAGGAACAGTACGTGTAGTAGAACTGGAACGGAACACAGCGGCCTCGTTCAAATCATTGACGTTGACTTTCAACATAGCTGAATCAGACAGACGTCCATGTCTTTGCCATCCCCATACATGTTCTGGATAAGAATCGGTCACCATTATTTCTAAAGTAAAGAATGTGTTTCTTTCGTAATTCAAATAATCACGATGATCATTTTTGACATAGATTTGACCCATACCATTCACCCAGAATGGGTTTGGTCCTGGAGAACAAGATTTAATTGTCCATGATGCTGGATCAAAGGAATCTTCTTCACTGTATTCTTTCAACAATGATTCACCAACCATAGTATCTTTGTTCAACGAACGATAACCAGTATGTTCGTTAACAATGCGTGTAGAATCTCTCAAAACAGGTTTATCATTTTCATTCACTACCAAGATAGTAATTGTAATAGATCCAGAATGTCGAGTAGAACCGTCCCATGCTTTGGAACAATCACCTGGATAACATGAATCCGTAAATCGAACACGCATGTAAAAGATTGGTAGACGTTCGTAATTTAATGGACCAGTCGTTAAGATATCACCGTCTTCTCTTAATTCAAATGGAATAGATCCACCGGTACGTCCCCATCCACTACTCGTACTCAACAAGGTCCATACGTGATTACCACTATCTGCAGTATCCCAATCATGGGCATACAGACGTCTATTCATTCGAGTACCAATTGGCATATTTTCACTGACATAGACATTTTGATTGTAGGACCATGGTGCTTCATTGACATCTTGCACTTCAATTTGAAGAGGTGCTTCGTCGTATAGCATACCAGCGCCTGTGTCTTGAAGACGAATCGTTAACCAGTAATAATTTTGACGCTCAAAATTTAATCCATATCCACCTGGACGTTTCCAGACTACACCGTTACCACTGTTAATGTGAAAGTTTTCATATTTCTTACGTTCACCACCAACAATTTGCCACGATAAAGATTGTGGTCTTCCTACTTCAATATCACTATCAAAGTATGAATTTTCTTTTTGACAACACATAGCTACCGAACGGAAATCTTGCGCTTCCGTAGAAGTACCCCATGTAGGTACAAAACCACGTGAATCACGGTGCATTCTACAATGTTCCGATCTGTATTTTTTGCTTGCTTTACTACCACTGTTACCGATTTGTACCCAAGCATTTGGTCTATCTCTGACAGCAACCCATTGATTGGAAGATCGAACACCACCGGCAGCAGAAACACCGTCTTCAAATTCACCGTTACCTGATTCGGCACCCATACCTTCTTCGGCTTTGCCTAAAGCTGACCAAGTACCCATATCACCAAAGTAATACGTATTGGAACGTGGACAAATCTCTTTCGTTTCACAAATGTCAGCATCCATTGCTCTACATTTATCACGGGCTTGTTGCCATGTAGTAGTAGCTGGAACTCCAATTTCAGTAGGTCCATGTTTTCTCCACGTCCATGTGCTTTTACCGTCAGGTGTACATTTTTTCCATCTAGCTTTCATGTGATCACTACATTCACCACCGTTTGCACGCATGTTGTTATTGTTTTCAATGACAAATGCTTTACGTTTAGTGACTTCAGGTGGATCATTTCCAACCAAGACTTTGATGTTGTACGTTGCTTCAGCATACAATCCTCCAGGATCTGTAATGCGAATGGTTAAAGAATACATGTCTTTCAAATGTACTAACATATCATTTTTACGTGACACGTAAAGACGTGCACCCGATGCACCTTGATCTAATATACCAAAGATATTCTTTTTAACACCTGGACCTTCATTACCTGCTACAATTTCATATTTCAAATATCTGCCTTGATTGACCCATGCCGTTGATTGAACATTACCTGCTAGAACTTGATGTGCTGCTGCATCGACACCACTTGATCTAAATTCCCATCTCCATTCTAAATTCAATTGATTTGATGATTTAATAGGTAAGACTAATTTTTGATCGGCTAATTGAAATCCATAATATTGACCTTCAATATACATATGAATGCTATCTTCAAAATCACCACCCAATGAAATGACTTCACCAGTAGTAATTGTCCATTCCCAATCAGCTACTTCACCCCATGTCATTTTACCTTCAATGAAACCACGAGTACATCCTTGTGCTAAACGAACGTCACCACTTCCTGGCGCTGGTCTTTCAACACAATTACTGGAAGTAGAATCTCTCCACCAATCCATTGTGACTGGTCCAATCTTTTGATCGTCTGGATCATATCCAATAATAGTTTCACCAAAGATAGTACCTTGATTTGCTGTTTCTTTGACTCTAGTATAGAAGTCACGTGCAAATTCTGGATTTTCATTGACATCATCAATACGAAGACTGACTTTCACTTCCGAAAACAATCCTTCTGGATCGGTAGCACGGACGGTGACTTCGTATTCTTTGGTCATTTCAAAATCAACAAAAAATGGAAGACGAACACTGAAGACACCAGTGTATTTATCTAAGCTGAAGACACGTCCCGTATCACCGCCAGTGACAGTGTATTTGAGTTGACGTCCAGTACCTGCTGTACAACTACCGGCATGATGCGTAGTAGCTAAAGTAGTAGCACTGCAACTATCGCGGATACCGCAAGTTCCAGATGCTTTTTCATACTGACATCCGCTACCAGTAGCAAATGTTTGTGCACGACACCATGCCGAACATTTACTCCAACAGGTTTGTGATGGATCAGTATCGTCACATGCAATCTCCGTCGTTGTCATGCCATTCACCCAACTGGATCCAGCACACACTTTATCTTTTTCAATAGTACATTGACGTACACCAGTAGTACCATCCACATTTACATACAACGCATCGACACCGGTTGATTTGGCAGCAGTAGCAATGTCTGGATGATCCACTGGATCAGCAAGAACACGACAACCACCGACAACTTCACCAGTTTCTAAAAAGACACATCCTCTTCTTTCTTCATCGCCTGCCGGACGTGTCACCATAACAGTAGAACCACGAATATCAGTACATGATTTTACACCAGGTTGTTCTTGAATTGCACAATTCACAGGACATCCGATGAGTTTATCGCAACACAAATTAGGTTGATCCGTACGGTATTGTAACCATCCAGCTGGACATGATTTAGGAGCAAATCCACGATCACCTCCGTACCAAACAGGTACTTCATTGACATTAACCAATGTAATAGTCATGACAGCTTGATCTTTCAAACCACCATTATCTACCGCTTGTACAATCATTCGGAATGCACCATGCGTTTCGTAATTCATAATTGGATTAGCAGCAATGATTTGTGCATGAATAGGATGTAAATCAAATGCAGCAGAACCTAAAGTAGATCTAGTATCCATCCATTTACCACCGTAAATAGAAACTACCTCTTCGGAGAGTATAGTGTACGTATGTTTGTCTCCAACATCGTTGTCACGTGCCAATACTGGTGCACCGACTGGTGTCCATGTATTGGAATTTTCATTACATTCACGTATACCACCATCGTAAATTGGATTTTCGTTGACATTTGTTAATGCAATAGTAACTCTACTATCCATATCTCGGTGTTGGTAATCTTCGCCTTTGTTTCCGTTAGGTCCGGTATGAGCACCATCTGGATCAGTGACACGTACAACGAGTACAATTTTCTGACCATACACTTCATAATCTAATCGATTGTGCCAGAAACCAGAGTCATCTTTGTCACACCATGTTTGACATTCGTCTTCTCTCAATATTCTACATTTTTCAACTTCGGCGGCTTGAATATTTTCTGGATCACATCCACAACTTTTAGAACATACGACACGACAGGCTTTTCTACCAAATGGAGAGCCATTGCCGCGTGCTTTGGCGAATGCTTCTAAATCGGCTTCGCTTGGAATGCATTGTGCTTCACTGCCACCTCTGTGGTTGTGTGAACTTTCCCAAGTGTGTACCCATTTAGTAGTAGAAATTTGTCCAGTAATACTGTTAATGTCAAACATACCGAATTTATCGTCAACTAAAGAGTAACGAAGTAAAGCAGTATGCGTATCATCTACATCAAATCCAGACATAGCAGCACCAATGTCAATGTTGGCAATTGTGTTTTCTGGAATAGTGATCATACGTTTAGATAAAGTAGGTCTTTCGTTGACATTGAGAATGGTAATAATAGCACGTGCTTTTGCAAACTCATCTTCTTTATCCACAACCATAATTTCTAAATTGTATACAGGATCTTTTCCTGCTCTTTTCGCTTCAAAATTTAAGATTGGATTACGTACTCTTACAATACCATCACTTTTACCAATACTAAAGATACCATCTGGTGTATTACCATCGGTAATGAAGTATTGTGAAGTATCGACTTGATCGTCGTCCAAGTAGTGTGGCACCATGCTACCAATAACGTGACTGATTTTACGATTCTCTTCACTATCCCATGCAGCATCGGTTAAGAACGGCGCTTCGTTAACATCAGTAGTCACAACACGAACAGATTTTTCTACGAATAAAGGTGCACCTTGTGAATTAACACCATTGTCAGTGACACGAATTAATAAATTCCATACTTTGCCAGATTCAAAATTTAATTCAGAATGACGACGCAAATCAATTTCCCAAGAAGCATAATCTGCTGCTTGTGTAATTAAATTACGTGCCACTTTCAATTGTCCATCGCATTCAGAAATAGCAAATATGTTGTCGTCATTACCGGCTTGAATCGTAAAAGCTAATTTTTGACGTGCATAAATATCAGGATCACCAGCACCATTGACCAATGGTTCACCAACCAACGTACGTTTGGAACTGATTTCTGGTACATCTAATACAAATGGATCAAAAGTAGGTACTTCATTGCGATCACGTAAACGAATGACAACATCTGTTTCTGAAAACAAACGTGAAGGTGTTCTACCCATAATGTCTACAGTACGTTTTGGTGCATCTGTAATTCTTAATCTTACTAAGAAGATATTATTATCACCTTCATGATCATAAGAAGCACCACTAGCAATTTTGACTTGTGCCATGTAGGAGACTACAGTGCCGTCTTTGTCTAATACACTACGAGTACCGGCTTGGAAAGTTCGCATCGTAGAACCAAGTGGTTTGTTCCATTTAGGTGCTGCCATGTCATCGTTGTAATTAATTTTACCACCGGTAATTCTTGTAATGGATGCAACTAATGTACCAAAATCTTGTGTAGCATCATCAATGTCAAAGACAGTGACTTCACCCACTACTTCACCGTCGTTACAAGCTTCGTTGTCACATTCAATTGTTTTAAACTCGGTGCCGTCTTCAATTTCAGGTGGTTCATTCACATCACCAATATCAATGGCTACAATACCAACCATTTGAAGAGGTGGACTGCCGTTGTCCGTAGCACCAATAATAACGTCGTACAACTCTTTACTTTCATGATTCAAATCTGGTTTGTTAACTTTTAATTGACCATCTTTTTTGCCTAATTTAAAGACATCACCCCAATTGCCACCTTTAATTTCCCATTCTACTTTGTGTCCAATACCTCTTCCTACAGTAGAAACACCAGCATGCGTACTATCTTGATCTTCCGTTTCTAACGGTGAACCAATATCAGTACCGGTTTTACTGTTCTCCCAAACCATAGGACACGAGAAAGCTCTTGGTCTACCTGGACAGACTTGTACCCAACTTGGTCGTTCATTCACTGTTGTTAATACAACTGTAAATGTAGCAAAGTCAACGGCACCAACACGATCCGTAGCAGCTATCATTAAATTAAAGACAGGGCTCGTTTCGTAATCTAATCCAGCTACTTTAACAAAGACTTGTCCAGTAAGAACGTCAATGTCAAACAAACCATCGGCAGTGGACGGTACTGGTGTCAAAGCGTATGAATCTTGAAGAAGAGGTACTTTGAGTGGACTGTCGTAACAGACATCTTTCCATTCACTTTCACCATCGTCTGAACCAATTGCAACATGTTTCACAGGTACAGGTCCATCTACACCAATGGAATGATCGAAAGAAGAGATAATATGTCCAGGAGATCCGTAATGCATAGTAAAAACTAATAAAGCGTGTCCAAAACGACAATTTGTTCCTTGAACATCACATGTCAAATCAATTTGTACATCACCTGCATTAAATCGAAGTCTACTGACACAATACTGTAAATCTGGTTTGCCATTGTCACGTGACAATACAATGTTTTTATCTTTTAAATCTGTCCATTCACCCAAAGGTTTGCCTTGCGCACAATCCCATGCTACATAAACATGTGCAGGTGTATCGATGCGGAAGAATATACTTTCTTTAACGGCATGTTGTTTTACACCACTGGCATCTGCTTCACCATAGCCAGGTAACATAATTTGTTTTGCATTGTTAAACGCTTGTGGCAATGTTTTAACAGTTCTTTGATCACTGCCAGTAGTATGTACTTTTTTACCTGGAATTAAGGATTGAATTGCCCAATCACTTTGAAGATCATCAATTACTGGTGTACCTGGTACTAGTTGAACGCTCCATTGACCCACCATAGCAGAATCAGTAAAAATACCGGAACAGAATTCCAATGATTTAGAACCTTGTGCAGTTAATAATTGAACCAAAGAAGATTCCATTACATCGTCGCCTTTACCACGTACAAATATTTGTGTACCAGTATCTGAATACATTTCAGCAAATCCTTGATCTTTACCAGTACTCCAATCGACATATCCATATCCTGGTACTTTCATATTAATTGTTTGACCAAATTCTATTTTTTTACCGCTCATTTCACCTTCTGCACCGGTAACAATAAATTTCACGTGTCCAGCCCAACTGAATGGTTTACCAGTAGCTTTGCTGACAAATTCTACTTCAACTCCTTCGTGCATAGTTGGTCGTACACCCATACCAACACTGACTGCACGATCACCTGCATGCAACCAATATTCACTGAATTCAGTTGCAGTAGGTGCAGCAAGACCACCTTTAAAGTGTGTTTCTGCTGCATCAATTAAAGCACAAGAATCTTTCAAAGGAGTCGAGTAATCTACCAATAACAATTCATCGAATTCAATCCAGCTGCCTTCAGCTCCAGTAATATCAAAACCAAAGATTTCTGCAGATTTACCAGCAGTAAACGTACGTGTAATTTCAGTCACTTTAGTAGCAGATGGAACAATGTTAGCAAATGGGAATGTAGCAGAATCGGTGGATTTCAATGTAGCTGTACCACGAACTTTTAACGTCATTAAATATGATTTGCCACCAACAATATTTAATGCACCTGATCCGGTATCGACACCGTTTTTCACGGTCACAGATACCGTAGCTGGTGGGTTACCACCGTAGTAACGATTGTGTCTGATTTGTTTCAATAGACCATATCCTTTGCGAGAAACGGAAGCAAAACCAGAACGGAAAATTCTGTCATGCCACATTTCTCTGTATCTCCACCAATATCTTCTTTGATTCGTACATAAATTAAGACCAGAAATACCAATGTTTTTCATTGCATTGACACCATGACGTACATTAGAACCATGTCTGCCACCACTGTGGTAATAATGCATAATCATATGACAGGCTTCATCTTGAGATGCAATAGCAATGTATTCGCCATGTTGGGCGGAATTAATGTAATCCCCCATTCGGCCAACCCACCACCAATGTCCATATGTATCAAACGTTCTAGATCTTTTGGTGTTGGTAACTGCATTGTAAATGACAACGTTATGACCACGTCCACCTGCATTAATAGGTCCACTAGAAATAGAATCGATGAGAATAGTAGCTACACCACAACCTCTAGTCTTGTAACGATCGTTGCATCCTTCACCACGTGCTGTAATAGTAGTGCCGGCTTCTTTACCTTGCCACATTGTTGTTTCACCACTTCCTTTCACTATACGTTGGTAACCACCGTCGAAAGCTTCGGAACCATCAGTACCACATTTGTCAGCTTTTAAGATGACCTTGCGATCTTTATGACCAGAAACATCCCATCCATCGGCAACGCCATCTTTATTGATGTCGGTCCAATCCAAAGTATTACCAAGAACATTGTCAGGCGTAGGTGTGCAACGAGAAACTGTTGTTAAATCTTCACCCATGACTACTTCGTAACGATCTGCAGAAGATGAACCAGAATCACCAGCCATCTTCCACACAAGACGACTGGTATCGGTATCTTTTTGAAGACTAACTGTTTGTCCATTACGTGCATCACCTTCTGTAGAGACACAGAAAGTACTATCTTTACGAAGACAGATACGTTCAGTACTTTCATCATATTGAAAGCGTTGATGTGGGTTGTATTGCACGGCACATGGCCACAATCCAATTCTTGAACCCACTTGTAAATCTTGTTCGGCATTCCATACGTGTAAGCAATATTCTGAATTAGAATCTAAACGAATTTTACCTTCTTCTTGATCGTACGTCCAAGTTTGACTTGGTTTAAGAACAGTACCACATTGCCAAAGGTCGACTTGTCTTCCTTGATCTTTATTGGTAGGATCAGAAATGGCACCTTTCAATGGCCAGCCGTAATGAAGACAAAATTTCTGTGATCCACCTTGTGCTTTAGTAGCAGAAGATTGAATGCTAACTTTGGATACTTCACCGGAAGTAGTTGGGTCGGCCGCACCGACAACCATTCTAACATTACCAGTAGATTTAGCTGCAAAACGTACATCCATAGTGCCAGGTGTCAAACTAGTAGTAGACAAGTATTCCACTTTACCTTCTGAAGGTTCAGCAGCATGGCAATTGCCACTGACAATCGAGTAAGAAATAACTTCCAATGCATCTTCATCAGTGCCTTGAACAGCAGTACCAACTAAATCGCCCACGAAACTATTTTCCGCAATTGTTCTGCGTTGTGCCGTCAATTCTGGAAGATCATTCATATCTTGAAGTGCAATAAAGACGGATGCTTCATCCCATAAACCAGCAGCATCGGTGACGCGAATGGTAAATTTGTAATCGGGTTGTTTCTCATAATTTAAGGCTGGTGGTGGTTTATCAACACGAATTTGACCAGTAACAGGATTCATTATAAATTTACCCGCTTCGTTACCTTTTACAAATGTATGTTTCAAAGAATCACCTGCATCTACATCTGATCCTACAGCTGGATCACCAACTGTTTCTCCTTTGACTGAGTTTTCTGGCAATTGATAAAATCGATCGGGTAAAATAGGTGCTTCATTAATATCTTTGAGAACAACAGTTACATAACAAGAATCTGTTAATGTACCACTGCCATCATCTTGTACCATAACTCTTAAACGAAAGACTGGATTGACTTCAAAATCTAATGGTTCAATGTTATCGACCGTAATTGCACCTGTTTTAGGATCAATTTTGAAAGCGTTGCCTGTACTGACACCGTTGATTGTAGTACCAACATTGCCGGCTTCAATGGACCACGTCAAGGTTTGTTTTTTACGTGCATTAGCAGTATCAAAAGCTGATGGGTATATTGAAATATCTTCATCACTAGCAGGTATTGATGCACCGATAGAAGTTCCTTTTTTGGAATTTTCAGCAACGTATCTAGTAGTATCTTCAATTATAGGTGGTTTGTTAGCTGGATCAACATCAATGACAATAGTACCAGTCACTGATAATTTAGCACTTCCACCATTACGATTGTTACCATCATCTGTTACACGCATTGTAATTGTTTTTTGTCCTTGTTCTAAAAAGTCATTGGTTAAACATTTACCACGTCCAGGCGACCATGATTTTTTAGTAGTTTGTTTACAAGTACAGCCGTCTTGTTTCATAGCACATTGTTGCACCACACCTGCATCCGTAGTAAACGTGCGACAAATGCCACCCGCTCCACAATCAGCATTTGCCGTACATGGTTTTTGTAAAAAGCCAATGGAACGTCCCGAATACAACTCACATCCACTGCCTTCTCCAGTTTCACCAGTAGCATCGTTATATAATTCAGCACATCCTTGACAACCTAAACGTTTAGTAGTACCAGTAGCATAATATTTATCTAATGTATGTGCATCTGGTCCCATTGTAACAATAATTAATCCAGTTGGTGGATCAATACGGAATTCATTTGCATTTGTTTGTGTTTCTAACGTGTACGTCAATGTATCACGTGTACCTCTCCATACATCTTGATCTTGTGCTTGAATAGGTAAACCAACAGCATCGCCTTTTTGGTAGTCGTCGATAATGTTACGTGTTTGTCCAGGTGTAATTACAGGTACTTCATTAATATCAAGTACATGAACCGTCATGGTGACTACATCGGTAAATTCACCATCCGACACTTGCAAGACTACTTTCCAATATTGGAAGACTTCAGCATTCAAATCCATTTTAGCAACGGTAGACAATACAGCTGTATTGGCATCAACAGTAAAACGACACTTGGCATCAGCATCATAACATTCGTTTGGAATATCTTTACTGGCGAGAGCACCTTCTGGTCCAAGAGCAGCTACACCTTTCGCACCTAAAATAGCATACGTCAAAGAAGCCCAAGATCCAACACCGTCTTGGTCCAATGCTTTGACTCCACCTCCGTTGACTACATCAACGCCATTGCTGCTCAGATCAAAACGATCGTTTTCATGTACAGTTCTAGTATATTTACGCAACTGTTCATCGTCGTCATAGACCAAACCATTCAAACCTAATTTTTGTCCGGGTGGGAAAACAGGTGCTTCATTCACATCACGTACATTAATAGTTACTTCACCATCGTACGTCAAGGCGCCTTTACCATTGTCAGTGACACGCACCGTTAAACGATGTTGGTTGTCAAATTCATAGTCCAATGGTTTAATAGCAACAATTTGTCCAGGTTGACTCAAAACAAATGCAAATTGACGATATTTATCACCACCGATAATATCGTAAACTACAGTTTGACCGAAATCGATGTCACTTGCTGCAATTTTAGTACCCACTGCACATTCGAAACAAACATCTTCTTTAACAGAAATGGTTTGATCCGCAATGTATGGATTTTCATTGACATCAATTAAATTAATCATAATAGCTTGTGTAGTCGACAATGCTGGTCTACGATTTACTTCCGATGCTGTAACTACAACTACGTATGTGTAAATGTTTTCAAAATCTAACGAATTATCACGTACAATAAATTGACCGTTTGCTGTAAAAGTAAACATGGATGAGGGTGCTTTGTTGTAGACGTAACAAGATTCACGTTCATAGGTAGTGGTATCTGTAAAAGAAGTGTAACACCATGGTCCATCTTTGCTGTCATCTGGATTTCTACATTTACTATGTTTGCCACCACTGCCGACTTTTGATTTGAAACTAGAATCTACCCAAGACACACATGCTTTACCCGATTCTGTTTCTTCTTTATCACCCAAATAAGTAGCACCATTCTTAGCGCTACCCCATTTCTTATCGTTGACCTCCCACCATCCATCCATTGAGAATGTAATAGTATCACCGTCATCATCTGGTGCTGGTAATGGGAAACCAATTAGAGTACCTGGACCAGTGTTACTGTTAGTACCAAATTCTTCCACGTAGAAATTGTGTTCAATAGCACCGTTCACAATTTGTTTCAATGTATCTCCATTTAGTCTAGGTGGTTCGTTAACGTTTTGAATGTGAATCATGTAATCTGCATATCCAGCTAACTCTTCACTATCTGTAGTTTTCATAAACACAGTAGTTGTTGCACCTGGAATATCTAATGGATTGAGAATCATAGCGTACTCTAGTGAGAATGGTATGAGACGACAATTGTTTTGTGCGACTGCTTCGTCGTATTCGTAAGCTTTGCAACAAGAGTTCGATGATTTGGATGGTGTACATGGTGTTTGTCTTTGACATTTCATTTCACAATCCGAACCGTCCTTGGCTGTTACCGTAACTGGACGTGCTGTAATTTCATACATATCTACTGCATTAGCAGCACCACGGCCATTTTTGCATTGCGCATCGGCACGTGCTGGATCTAACCAATCAGATGCTGCATCCGAAGGTGATTCTACTTTATCATAGACTTTGTCTGCATTAAAATCAAACAAACCACCATCAAGAGTACCATCACCATCAGAATCTAAATCAACTGAATTACTTTTTCCATCACCGTCTTGGTCTTTGGTCCATTCCACTGAATCTGCAAATCCATCATTATCAGAATCTAAATCTAAAAAGTCTGGAATAGTATCTCCATCACTGTCTGTGTTACTGTCACTACCTTCTGTAATATCAATAATACCATCACCATCACTATCAACGTATCTGAATTTACTACCACCACATTTACCACCAGAACTAATTCCGAAAAAGTCTAAATTGGCACGTACAGCCGCTTCAGCACATCTTGCAATGGCATCGACACGACCGACATTATTAATTTCAGCACCGTACGAAGGACGTGGTTCAGCCAGACCAAGTTGTTGGTAAGCATACAATGCTTCTACATCTTCTTCTGTTAATTCACGATCCCATGTAGACATTTTACGTACATGACCGGCATAATATGTAATACTAGAATCTTCAGCATCGGCTGGTCTACCCAAGTAAGCAATGGTGTGTGACAATTCAGGCATTGGAGCCGATCCAAATTTCATTGCACCTTTGTCTTCCACACCATTGACATGAATTCTTTTGTTACCTTTAGAATTTACGCTTACAACAATGTGTTGAATTTCACCAGTACGAAGTTGTACTGTAGATTTAGATGCAGTACCCGTAGCTACGGCATTAAATTCAATTGTTTTGCGATCACCACCTACAAGATCGACTGTCAAACATTCCGTGGCAGTTTCATCGGAACAGAACGTCAAGAGACGACTTCTGGTCTTTGTATTGGTAGCAGCATCCGCTGTGAACCAAATCGAGGCCGTAAAATCACTTTTCAATTGTGCCGTTCCAAAATCAATATGTTGCAAGTAACCGTCTCTTGCAGCTAAAGTAGCGACTGGACAATTGTCTTCCGTAGATTTAGCAGCATCTCTGCCTGCTGTTACTTCGTAGAAATCAGAAGTACTAGTGACCCAACCTTCGTTGCAAGCACTGGTACTGGTCTTTTCGTAGTTACATTTACCTTCATTCGCTTTGAATGAAATAGTAGATGCTAAAGTAGCATCGTCACATTTATCGTTACACAAAGTGTCACCGGTTCCACATTTAGATGCACATTCACTGCCAAACGTAAAGAATTGACATCCTAATGTTTCAGCACATTTGGCAGCACACAATGCAATACCTTCACTTTCGGTAGAAGCATCAAATGTACCCAATACAACTTCACTAGATAGACATGTTTTACTTGATTTTTTAATGCTCCATGGTCTTGGCAACGTACATTTGTTTTCACAACCGTAAGTTCCATCGGTATCACAGGAATTACTTTTACATTGACTGTCACTAGTACATCTTCTGTCATCTTCTTTTTCACCGATTTGAAGTTTGCGTTTGTATGATCCAGGTGTACCTGGATCTGGCAATGATCCTGAATTTAATTTCAAACCATCATCAGCACAAGAAGGATTGACATCACCACCATTTTGTCCATTCATCGAGGCGTCTACTTTATCGTCGTGCATGCAACTTCCACTGGTCCATACCCATGCATGTTTTGTTTGTGCAGCAGCTACTACTTTAACAGCTGGACGTGTCAATAAACTAGTGTACGTAGAATCGGCTTCTAAATCAACCCATTTAGAATGCGTCAAAACAGAACCATCTTTACATCCCATTGGTTTCAATGCTACTGGTAAGACTGTTTCGGAATACTTAGTAAACGTTTGAGTTGGTAACAAACCAACGTCACGAGCTTCAATTTCTAATAAAAATGGTGTGTGATATCCATCCATGCCAATAGGAATTTCTTCGTAATTTAATGATTTACCATTTAATACAGAGACTTGACCCGTAACTTCATCAATTTGAAAGGCATCACCCACATTACCTTGCGTAATGGACCAACGTAATAAACGTCCATGTCCAGCATCAATATCAAATCCAACCATCTTGGGTCCAACAATAGTACCCACTGGTGAATTTTCCATTAACGAAAAAGGTTTTGGTGTAGTTACTTCCGGTGCTTCGTTCAAATCTTTGACACGAATCGTTACTTTTCCAGTTGAAAAAGCACCACTTTTGTCATTGACACGAATGTCTAACACATGGAAAGCAGCCGTGCCACCTTGTTCGTAATCAAGCCCTGGTTTGTTCAACATAATTTGTCCACTGCAACTTTCAATTTTAAACATGTTTTGATTGTTGCCGGCAACAATTTGGAAATCTAAAGTATCGTCAAAATCTGGATCATCTGCAAAAACTTTTTTACCTACGAATGAATTAGTAGGCATGTTTTCATCCATCATGCGTAATTGATCGTAAATAATAGGTTCTTCGTTGACATCGACTACATTAATAGTGACTCGTGCTTCCGTAGACAAACGGCATCTTCCATCATTTTCAAAAAGACCTGAATAATCTACATCACATTCTTGAACAGTTACTCCGTCGGAATTAAATCCATCGTCCAATACAAATATAGTAATGTCAAAAGAAGTTTTGACACCTTCGTAATTCAAAAAGGCTTCTTGGACACGTATTTGTCCAGTCGTGCCATCGATCGAAAATCCGTTAGGTGCATTTTCATCTTGTTGTGAAATACCATAGCGTACACGTGATGCTTGACCTAAATCATATTCATCGCTCCATATTTCGTCGCCAACTGATTTACCTGGTGTTGGACTGAATGATACATCGAAGCGTACTAAATCTTTAGGTACAGCTGCTTTTTTACCAAAGACAGCAACAGGTGCTTCAATTAATTCCAAAGCACTGTTTAGACAGGCACCGTTGCCCAACACCAAACATAACGTAGTTTCATCTTTGTTTTCCATCATTTTCCATTTTTGATCCGATCTGCGTGAAACAGAACATCTTGCTACACCAACGGAATTACCACTTTTAGTTAAACACATGGCACTGTTGCGTTGAAGTTTTAATGTTCCATCACCATGAATAGTCCATTGCTGTCCTTTCACTCTTAAACTACCAACACGACCACAGTTTTTCACGGTAACTTCATAGCCAGAACGACCGGCATCCATACATTTAGCTGTTTTAAACAAACGGAATTGTTGTGCTGGATATTTGTCTTCCGTCACGGTTAATGTCACGTCACGTACTAATGGAGCTTCATTGATATCTGTCACACGAATGTTGACAGGTACTTGATGTGTAAGAGGTGGTTCAGCACTGTCTTTGACATACACTACAACCATAAAGGTATTTACACCTTCGAAATCTAATATTGCACCGGAAACAACTGAAATTTGTCCAGTTTGTCCATCGACTTCAAAACGACGAGTTTGTCCAGTCATCCAATACGTTAATCTTTGACTGGCATCGACTTCAGCAGCTGAAATAGGATTACCTACTAATACACCTGGTTTCGAATTTTCAGGTACTTCACGCATTTCACTAACAGCAAAACGTGGACGTTCATTGACATCACCAATTCGTATGACTACGTCTTGTTCATCAAACAACGTCAAGGAAGAGACACGTACACGAATAGTAAATTCACGTACCATTTCAAAATTCAAGGCTTCCATTGCTTTGACTCTCAATTGACCTGTTTTACTTTCAATAGTAAATGCAGCACCACTGAATCCACCAGCACCTGCTTTCTCACCCGTAGAAGTAGTTGTTGCATAAACACCTGCTGCATTACTGAGTGATAAAGCAAATCCCCATGAACCGCCCAAATCCATTGTTTTAACAAGTACACGATTAATACCTTTTTTCAAACTTACTTTGACAGCTTGATCGATACTGCTGTCAAAACATTCGCCTGTAAATTTAGAAGCAACTAATTCACCATTGAACCAAACCATATGCCCATCGTTGGAAGAGAGACGTAACTCAACGGTACGTGCTTTATTCGATACTAAATAAGTAGCGGCATAAGCTTGATCGTTTTCACATTTTTGTGCACCCGGTTTACATACAGCACCAGCAGAACCTTTGCCATGAAAGTGACAAGATAGATCAATACCTTTAGTATTGCAACCGTTGTTGCAAGTCGATGTCATAGCACAGTTGTCTTTGTACAGAGACCATGTTCTACCATTCGTAGTCACACCAACTGCAGGTACCATGGATGGTTCAAGACCTTCTACAAAAGAAGATGTATCCATTTCTTTTTTAGATTTTAATTGAACTTGATCGTATGTAAATGCACCTTGTTCATCGTTACCAAGTACTAACCAACTAGATACAAATCCTTGTGAATCCAAACCAGAACAGACAGGTGCAGAATCCGATACAATGGAATATTCCAAATCACGCCATTCTGCTTGTCCATCTTCATCGGTAGCTACTACTACTGTATCTACTACTGCTTCTGCTTTGGAATTTTCATCAATTAATTTGACTTGTCCTTTGACAATTTTAGGTACATCGTTAATATCAACAACAATAACAGTCACCATACCAGTATTACAAAGAGATGGACATATTTTTTGAAGACGACCACATGGACGTTTCAAATCACATACTTTGACTGTGACATCATATGAAGATTGACGTTCGTAATCCAAAGTTGGTTTGGCAGTAGTAGTAATTTGTCCAGTAACACTATCAATGGCAAGTTCTTCTGGTCCTTGAACAAAAGAATACGCTAAAACATCACCGGCATCAACGTCACGTCCTTGAACAGGTAAACCAACAGTTGTACCTGCTTTAGAATTTTCTTTAATGTAACGAGTAGTATCTGGAAACCATGGTCGCTCATTGACGTCGTGTACGTAAATCGTAGTAATGTTGGACATTGCCATTGGTCCAATACCATCGTCGGTAGCAAGTATTGCAAGTTGTACAACTGATTCAGATTCAAAATTTAATGTAGCTGAACCAGACAAAGAGATAACACCTGTATGGGAATGAATAGTAAAAGAAGTACCTAAGTTGCCAGCAGCAATGGAATATTCTAGAATTTGTCCTTTGTTGACATCGGAAATGGATCCAACGTAACCAACAACACCTGGATAATCAGTACCATCCACATTTGTTGTCCATGTACCAATGTTAACAAAGTGATTTTCACCAAGTGAGGAGATATCATTTAATTCAATTGATTTTTGATTTTCATCGACGTGAATGACAAAAGAATACATTTCTGGTACATCATTGGATTCAAGTACTGTGATAGCCATGGTAGTAGAATCTTCTAAACCAGCTGGATCGGTAGTAATGACATTCAAGACAAAGTTTTTGGCTTTACGAACATCTAACACATTCATGTGACGTACTGATAATTGACCCGTCCATTTATTCATGCGAAACAATGCCATTGGACAAAAAGCAGCATGCGTACCGGCATTTGAACCAGACAAAGCATGTTTTGTATCTGTAGTACCGGAAGTTGGGAATGCACTTTCTAACTGTGGTGTATTGACATGATTAGAGAAATGTTCGATACATGGATTGTCACCTAATCGATATGTTAATTTATGATAACCATTCACTTCATTTCTTGCTATTGGACTTCTTTCTATACGCATATGTTTAGACATACTTTCAGTCGAAGATGAAGAAATAATTTTTAAACCAAATCGACCTGAATTAGATATACGAATTGGTGAATAATGATCGGCATCATTCAAATGTCTGCCAACCAAAACAAATTTATCTGTACCATCTGGACGAATGTAGATATCCATCCAATCTGATGCAAATGAACCTTTCGATGTATCTGCTTTAGTTGTAATTTTAAAATCCCAATCACCTACGTAAGGCATAGCAATCTCAGAGACATATTCTCCTTGTTTACAATCACCAAGACGAAGACCCATACCACGTTGGTTGTCATCCACATTATAGGTACCATCCATTTCTAATTTCCACAAAGTAGTAGTGGCTTGCACAGCAGAAGCAGCTGTACTGACTGCAGTACTTGCTATCCATTTTGCTACTAATGCACCTTTAGGATTGTTTGAATCTGTTTCTTGCGCAATACCAGCACATTCAGTTTCACCCAAACGTGCGCATTCATCAAATAATTCATCTATATTCTTAGTAGTAAATTGACCATGCCATACAGCAACTGGTTTATCTTGAATGGCACCATAGACACTAATTCTTGAAATTTCACAGAACTTGCGTCCAGTTGATTCCAATGGTACCAGTCTCCATTGTGTAGCTGTAGCTTCAGTAGCTACACCAAATTCACCACCTAATTCAGTTGTTTCACCTGCTTTACCCAAGTCGTTAAATTTAGCCACTTCAACAAATGCACCTTGATCATTCATACGTTGAAGAATGAGACCAGTACATGGTTTGACACCATTAATGACAGAAAGATGTGTTACATGGAACTTGGTACCTGGTTTATCAGCATGTTCAATAGTTAAATGTGTTTGATCCAATGAGATTGAACCAGCTTCATTATGTTCACCTAATTTAATGGTATCGCTGCTACTGACTGTAGAAGGATCAATTTCAGAACTTGCTTCAACAGATACTTTATTTTTCATGTTGTATGTACATACTCTACCATCAACAGCACTAGTACAATCAGTTTTTTTATTGACTTGTTCCATGATTTTCTCCCATGAAACAACATTACCTTTAGCACCAGGTTCTAACCATTTACCGGAACTACCACATTCTGCTTCACCACCGTATTTACCGTACACATTGACACGTGTCAACGATCCTTCAAACGCTTGATTTTTATCAAATGAAGCACCTTGACGATCTTGTTCTTGACCAAGTACTAATGTACCACCACTTCCCATTAGTTTTTGTACATATGAACCGGATCCTGGATTTTGCATGGAACGTTTACTACCATCTACCCATACTTCAATGCGTTTCATTGATTTTTTCCATGTCATACACATTGAATGCCATTGACCATCTGCAAAACCAGATCCAACTGTACCTTGACCGTTGCCGCGGTAAGGTTGAATTTTATCTACGTTGTAAACTAAAAAGGCATTGTTGTGTTTGGCATTAGCATATGAAATTGGTGTTTGTGCTTTTGGACTTTTAGGTGCTTTAAAATGATAGGCAAATGTAAATTCATCAAATCCATTGTCGTAATCGTTTCCAGTATTCATAATATCTTTAGCAAATTTATTTAAATTTTTAATTTCAACACGTGGTGGATTTGAATTAGAACTAGTACTACCAACACTCCACGATAATTCTTGTTTGTCAGAAGCAGACATGGATGTACTGGCTTTAGTAGCTGTAGCATCCTTATTACGTACCCACATGGACATAACACCTGGTACAACACGTTTACCATCAATAGATTTAATGCCAGTATATTTATCACTGTCTGTTTTACCTCCCATGTAAATGGAGCGATATGTTTGTCCATCTACAGTCCAATCACACTGTTTGTCTGAATCACCACTAGCAAGAACAAAGACAGCTGCATTTGTACCTTTTTTCAAACTAAATTTAGCATTACCTGCTGAAGCATATTCTTTTTTGTAAATTGGCCATTCTGAATCTGGTGTTGCAAAATTAGGATCATAACAATAATCCCAATTTTTACCTTTGCCAGGACCTTTGCAACCAAGTATATCTTCACCTTGTGAACGTTGGAAACATTTCAACCCAGCAGCACATTGTCCATCGTTGTCACATTCACCAGTGCATGCTTTCAAATTTTTAGCATTGCCATCATTGTTACCAGACAATTCAATTTTACCATCGGTTCCATCTGAAAAAGTTAATGTTTCTGTACCGTCACGAACAAAACCAACTGGTACTCGATCATCAGCACTACCAACTTCTGCAGCTGGATCACAATATTCCCAACGTGAACCGGCATCAGTCGTGTAACACCAAATTCCTTCTGGTTCATTGTCTGGATTACGACAGTAGTTGTGTTCACCGATGCCTTTACCTGGATAATTAGTATCTGTACGACTGTGAGCGTGTGGTGTTTGACTTGTCCATTTTTGACATGTTTTACCAGATACAGTTTTAGTTTGACCTCCACGATATCCAGCTTCATTCGTACCTGAGATAGATTCATCAAAATCTGGTTTGTTTGAAATAGCAATGTATACAGTAGCAGGTCTGTTTAATTTTAAATTCATTTCTGAAGTTGTTTTATCATTGTCCCCACGTAGAAATACAGCACCTGAATATTTATTTTTATTAAATTTTTTAATATTTGCGGCTCCTCTGTTTGAAGCGTACAATACACCTTCGTACAAGGAATCAATTTGTGTAGTAGCCTTAGCAGCAGGTGCATAGGACACTACTTCAACACTGGCAGGTGCTACAAGACCGTAACTTGCACCGTACGTGGCACCCAACGAATTCTTTTGGGTAAACATTGATCTTGGTACACCACAATTATCACCTGTAATACAAGTAACATCGTCTACACGTGTCCATACAGCTGGGTCGTTACATTTTTTACCTGCATTTAATCCAGTAGTAATAGCACCAGCATCTAGATCCATGGTTTGACCAGTAGGTTTAGTGAAACGTACGGCAGATTCAAAAGAATTAATACCACCGTTCACTTTCGTTTTCGTAGTCCATGCATAAGCAATTTCTTTGCCATTGTTGACAAGAGTCACAGCATTTGGATTAATCCAAGCTGCACCTGATTTATCTACTGATTGATCACTGACACTACCTGTTCTTAAATCACCTACCATTCCTTTAGGTCCATATGCTACCATAGTCCATCCACCACCATCAGTACTCATGTCACAGAAATTTAATTCACCAGAAAACAAACGATACATGCCACTTTTAGAAGAGGCATCTGCATTTTTAATTTCCGAACAAGAACTTGGCGCTTTTGGTAATTCAACGAGCACGTACAAATCAAAGACGTCAACATTACCTCGACCCATGGAACAGGTAGTTGCTGCACCACTTGCTTTGGCTTGATCAGCAGTAATACCAGCATGACCCAGACATTCTCCACCATCTGTAATACCAAAAACAGTGTATCCTTTAATTTTAGCAGCACTTGCACACATTTCTATTGGATTCAATCTTTCTGTTGGACGTATCGTCAAGACACCTAGTACTTCTGCATCGTTTTCTAAAGAACGCAAGGGTGAATTACTTTTTTGTGTGACTTTCCATACAAATATAGTACGTCCACTGACCGTAGTAAAATCAGATGCATCCGCACCGTTGTTAATACCACATGTCTCATGATGCCAACAATGTCCAGATTCACCATGTTGTGGATCAAAGAAAGTAACAAAATTACATTTGGCATCTTCGATACACGATTGCTTACATGCTATTTCGTTCCAAGTCACACCACTGTTGTTGTGGTAGTTGACTAAGTAATCACTTTTAGTGTATGAACAGTATTTGTTGGCACTGCCTAAAATAATGGTGTTGGATCCTGCCTCACGATCAAATCCAGCAACTTCTTCCCAAACACTTTTTTGAGTGCCATGTTTGTAACAACCATTGGCAGCATAAGATTGAGCTAATAGTTTTTCACCAGTTGGTTTACTGTTGGTAGCTGCCATATATGCACCTGTTGAACTTTTCAAAGAGACAGATTTAGTAATGTCAGAGACCCATCCCAATGTTTTAGCATTGCCTAATGGGTCTGTCATTTTGGTTGCTTTGGATGCTCTAGAAAATGGTTCTGCACCCCACTGCATCATACATGTATTAGTAGAGACACTTTTGCCACCATTAATTGTATCGGACCAGAAATCAATGGTTGATTTAGTAACTACGTAGTCAACATCGTATGCATTGATTGGACCACCAATAGCTTGTCCACTTTTAGCATTTTCCAATACAAATCCACTGAAAGTAGATTTAAAGGAAGGTGCCTCGTTCACATCTAAGATATTAACGCGGAAGGTAGTTGTACCAATTAATGGTTTTGCGTCTGCATCTCTCGCTTCAATAGTTAACACGTGGAAATCTTTATCTTCGTGATCGATGAAGTCACGAAGAGTACGAATAGTAGCAACACCTGTTGTGTCATCTTTAGTAATACCAAAAAGACCAGCACTGTTACCAGCACTGATGCGATACGTCAATGAATCACCAGCATCAATATCATCGGCAATAATATCACCAACCCATGTATCTACAGCTGTATTTTCTGAAATAGTACCACCTCTAATTTTACGTGTAATACCATCGTCTTCAGTCAACAACATAGTAGTAGTAACTTTCATTTGTTCACGTATGTGTGTCGTCAAAACTTTGTCTGAACCAGCCACATCGTAAAAGAAAGGACTTTCATTAGCATCGACCGTCGTCAACATGACTACAGCTGTATCATACAACCATCCCATGTCAGTCACACGAACGACTAAACGATGCACAGTAGTACCATTTTCTAAATCTGCTTCGTAATTAAGTGTAGGTGTACCATCTGCATTGCGACTACGAACTACTAATAGTTGTCCAGTACTTCTATCAATACCAAAGATTGGTTCAGCTAAAGCTTGACACGTTTTGCCAACAGGACATAATTCTTGTGAATCAATCGAGTAACCTACTTCACCATTAGGTCCACTATCAATATCAAAAGAAGGCAATGGTGCACCAACAAGTGATAACGGTTCTGGATTTTCAAGGACATTGCGTGATTGATCTGTTATTGTAGGTGGTTCATTGACATCAATGATACTGACACGAACATCGTTTTCACTCCACAATCCATTTTGATCTGTAACTCTGACTGTAAAATTATACAATGGTTCCATTTCGAAATTCAATGGTTCGCAATGAGCATATACACCAGCATCACTTTTTTTGCAACCACCTTTATCTGTCACGTAAATAACACCTGATCTCAAATGTAAAGCAAGTTTACCAAACGAATCATCGGCTGTAATAGTATACGTTAAAACATCACCGTCATCTGGATCGGTACCTATGATAGGTGCACTAACTTTAGTTTTAGCTATGGCATTTTCATGAATTTTGACTGTTACTGGTTCAAGTTCGGGTGCTTCATTCAAATCTAAGACAGTTACCGCTACAGTACCTGTATTAGAAAGACGAGGTGCACCAGCATCAAATACACTGACAGTCAATGATATTTTACCTGCTTTTTCATAATTCAAACCTTCGGAATCACACACGTACAATGCTGGAACTGATGGATCTGGGAAACAGAAAATACCATCGGTATCACCACCCGTAACACGATACGTTAAGTCAGCCCATTTTTGATTCGTTTTACCATCTTGATCGTAGCCTACAATTTCATCACCAGTCAATGCAATATTATCAATGACTTGACATTTTTCAACTGGTCCACCAACAACTTCAAAATTACCAGCACAAGCACCATTGCATTGTAATGGAATGACACGAATGTATCGTGCTGTAGCAGGAAAGGAAAGTTCTGATTCAACATCACTGGAACGATCGTAATTGCCTTGGAATACTTCTATGAGTTGATCTGCTTTGATAGGAATAAATCGTTTACCATCCAAAGATCTTTGAAGAGAATATTTAGTTACACCAACATAAGAAGAACTGCTGTAGACTTCTACTTCACACAAAGTCAAGTATTGTTGATTGGCACCCATGTTACCAGGAAGATACGTACCGTCGGCTTGTTTGCCAGTCAAACGAATAAAGACATAACGTCCTTGAATACCTTTTTTACCACAATCAATATTAGCCCAATTGTCACCACCGAAATCTTTTTTAGAACGTAAAGTTCCAGTGCAACGATCTTCATTGACATTGGCATTAGCAATATCTGCTTGATTGGTCACTAAGACTTCAAAATCAGTCAATCTATTTTTGCAATGATTGCCACAACCATCGTTTCTACGCAATATACGTACTAAACCAATTGGATGTGGGTTGACTAAATCAACACGAAACCATGGATTTGCTGAATTGTCAGTAGCAGAACTAATGAAACAAGATTGCCATCCAGTACCATGACTGCCATCCAATGCTTTACTAGCATCTGTAGTACCTTTACGATACACACGATCAGATGTAGACGAACCAATTTTACCTTTTGCTAAATTGTCACCTCTTGCTTCACCACCACGACTTTTAATTCCACGTACAGCATATTCATTACCAAGATCAAGTTCAAAATAATTGATACCGTTTGCCATTGTAGCATCTCCTTTGTCACCACCCATAGTCCAAACATCAGTCAAACGACCACTGTCTTTTGGAAACAACGAATTGGCTACATTGGAAAGCATGTTGGTACGCATTGGACCCTTGCCATCTGTTTTTCTAATACCAACATCTTGCATACAGAGAGACATATCAATCTTTTCGGTCAATGGTGTAACAATGAAAGCAATGGTATATTTGTTTTGGTCGGAAGGACCGTTACTCATATCAATAGAGACATCGTTGTTACTGGCATCGGCAGCTTTAGGATAATTTTTGCGATAGATATCCATAATGACATCTCCACGTTCACCAATGGAGACCGTAGCACGAGAAGTAGCTGACTCCCATCCATCGTCGAGTGGACAAGCACTGTCACAGGTAGAAGCAGTAGCACAGACTGTATTACCTGCATCTGGAGCGCAACATTTAGTAGCTTCCGTACATTGTGCTGTACTTGGATCTACCAATGCAAAAACGGTGACACCTGCTTTGGCTGTAAATTGAATGGCATTAATACCAGCTGACATTGGAAGACTGCGACGAAGCAAAATAGAATCAACACCAATTAATTGTTTAGGTAACTTTTTAATAACCATGGCTACTGGATCGTTAGTAGCTACACGTACAACATTAGGTGACGTAAAGGCATCTTCATTCAAAGTCAATAATTTTTGTCCAGCTGTAGATTGCCACTGCGTAACTTTAGGTGCAGATTTACCTGGTTTTCGAAGTGCACGTTCTCCTACTTGCATTTTTAATCTTGGTACTACTAATGAAGGTGATTCATTCACATCTACGATATTAATAGTTACTTTAGCTGTATCACTCAATTGAACTGGTAGGCCATCGTCGGTGACAGTTACTTCCAATACATATTGATTTCTTACTTCGTAATTTAAGGTTGGACCTGTTTTACCTTTGTCTTTGGATGGAGTCCAACTATCTTTGTCGATGGTAATTTGACCGTCGCAATCTGAAATCATAAAAATTCGATCTGAATTTCCTGCTGTAATAGTGTATCTTAATTTTTGTCTGGAATATTTATCTGGATCCGTTGCAACAATAGGTTTTCCTACTTTAGTATCGGAGACAGAATTTTCATTCAAATCAAAAGTAGCATCGTAGACAGTAGGTCTTTCGTTGACATCTACAATGCGTATGACGACTTCAGTACGTCCAGTGTTACCACGACTTGCGCCGTTGTCTGCTGCCGTTACTGTTAAACGAAACAAATTGTGATCACTTTCATGATTTGCTAAATTTGGTTTGGCTACTGTAATTTGTCCAGTTTTCTGTGAAATTTTAAACATTGAAACATCTGAACTACTGCCATCGTTCCATGACGCACACATAGCTTTCCATCCAGTAAATCCTTCCGTTTCACCCAATCCTTTAACACGATCCGAGGCTTCAAAGTCATTGACTAAACGTAAAACAAGTGGTGAAGTGGAAACAACTTGTTTCACTTCGACACTAGAAGTAGATGTACCTTTACTAATAACGATACGTCTACCTTTTTTAATACTAGTAGAAGAGACAGCACCACAAGTTAAAGTAGGCATAGCATTCTCACCACCAAATGGACCAACTAAACTACAGTCATGGACACCACACGAAGAAGTAGTCGTATGCAACATGTAATTAAACGTGGTCCATTGTACTTTTTCAATCGAATAGGCTTGTGTACCAAATGGTTGAGAGACATCGTCTTCATCAATAGATATAACTGGAATACCAACAATACCGTTTTGTGTAACATCTTCCCGTACAGATCGCATCATTTCTAACATGACAGGTGGTTCATTGACATCATTGATGGCAACTTCTACCATACCATCACCTTCCAAACCCTTTGAATCAGTACTAGTCACTGTTAAATGAAAGACAGGACGTCCAGCACCATTGACTTTAGCACCATCTTCTGTAATGACATATGTATCTTCATGATTTAACAAAGAAGAACCAATGTCTACAATGACACCATCACCTTGACGTTTCGTGTGACGTACATTTTTATTGACATATATTTGTCCGCTGTTTTCATCAATACGGAATCGATCGTTCCAATTGCCACCGGAGATACTCCATTTATTGGCAGTTTGTGTCACTAAATCACTTCTTTTCGTACCAATTGGTGCGAGTTGACCTAAGTCTTGTTCTTTAGAATACATACGTTTACCAATGGAAGTTCCAACAGGTGCATTTTCATTTACTACCATGCAAGCATGGAAACCACTACATTTAATAGCGGCACTTTGAACGACGGAGACTTCGTTGACATTAAGTACTTGAATGGCTACCGTTGTTTTAGTAGATCTAGAAGGGATACCATCGTCAGTCACAGTTAATTCAATAGAAAATTGATTTTCACTTTCAAAATCTAATTGAGCATCTTTGGCAACACTGGTCAAATAGATTTGTCCGGTTTCTTTATCTACATTGAAGATACCACTGGCATCAGCTGGTGTATTGACAGGTTCACCAATAGCATTTCTACCATCAAATAAACGTGTAGCGTAACAAACTGAAGAGAACTCCGCTGCAACACCATCACGTGCACCAACACCAACTGTTTCTACTTTGACAGAAGAAGCAGACACTTGTGGGACACCGCCTTTGATGTAACAACTATGTCTACCAACACCATTACCTCTAGTAACTTGTCGTGTATGTACGTAACAACCACGATTTCCTTGCGACCAAATCATTTCACATCCAGTGTAACCATTTACAGCACGACATCTAGCTAAACATTCTTTTTGCTTCGATCTAGAATTATAATTGCCACCTCGTAATTTATACACACCACTGTTTTGATCGCGACCGTTGGATTTGACACAGTAACCATTTTGTTTGTTACTGAAACCATTTCCAGTAGGAATAGTACATGTTGCTTTGCTGCCTTTGCCTACTTGTGATCCCACACCAATTTCAAGAACACCTTTTTTAGAAGCTTTCACCCAAACAGAGGCCCAATCGACACGTGTACCAAATTTCTTAAGCAACGTAATCCATTTATTGGAACATCTCATCGTATGTCTTTTATTGGCGACGTAGATCCATGCACGGACACCACGTTTGCTACCGACACCAACTTGAATTTCATATCGATCCGATGGATTTTTACGTTCACTCAAAACAATAATAGCAGATCGTGCAGCTTTAATATCGAAAGTAGCAGAGACCGATCCATCTTTAGCTGGTGTTACAGTTGGTGTAAAGTAATGACTTGCACTGTTACCACCTGTAATTTCTTTGCTCCAACAATTTGCACCAGTCAATTTGTATGACAAAGAATCATAGGCATCTTGATCAGAAGTACGTAATTTAGTACCGATCATAGAACCTGGTCTACTGTTTTCTTCAATTGTTCTTGGTGCAAGATAACGTTCAAGTAGAGGTGCATCGTTCATATCAATTAAATTAATAGTCATAGCATTTTCTTTCGATAATCCACTTCCCACTGTATCTACAACACGTACAGTCAAAATGTAACTGGCTCTTAATTCAAAATCAAAGTTTTCAGTTTGTACTGTAATTTGACCACTGACAGAATGAATTTTGAAACGATTTCCTACATTACCACCTACTATGTAATATCTAACGACACCCCAATTATTAGCATCAACATCATTGGATTGAACTGGTTTACCTACATTTGTATCTCTCAAACTGTTTTCTTTAATAGTAAACCACTGAGCATCAATAGTTGGATATTCATTGACATCAGTCAATTGAATACGTACAGTACATATGTCTGTCAATTCACCTTTTCCATTGTCTTTGGCTTGAACTTTTAATTCCCATTCTTGACGTACTTCGAAATCTAAAGCAGATGCTGTGTTGACATAAATTTGTGCTGTAACTGCATCAATTTTGAATGCATTAGCTACGTTACCACCAACAATCGAGTAAGAAAGCACATCACCATCAGCATCCGTACCTGTGATTGGGTTACCAACTGTTCGGCCTTGTACACTGATGTGTGAGTTCTCGGGTGCACGAATGGTACGATCACCCATGGAAGGTGGATCGTTTTGTTCAAAAGTAGTAATCGTCACTTTTTGTGTTTGTGTTGCACCCTTTTCGTCGGTCACTTTCACCATTAATTCGTAGTTTTCACCCACTTTTAAATATTGATTAATCACTAAATGATTGTCGTCATCGGCTAATACTTTGTGTGAATCTTTGTTGACATACAAGTTGCCATCGTTTTCCAAACGGAAAGTAGAACAGCTTGCAACAGTACTGCGTGTACCTGTACCAGATGTACCGGCCGTAAGTTTACACCAATCACCGGAAACAACTTGATACGTTCTTTTCTGTGAATCTAATAGATCTTCATCTACACTTCCTATTCTACCAACAAATTGACCCATTGCAAAGTTTTCACCGACACCAAAAGCAAGTGTTTTGATTTCTGGAGCTTCATTTATGTCATCAATGCGAATTGTTACTTGAACATAAGATTTGGCACTGTCACCATCTTGTGCAATGACCCAAATGTCATAACTTTGCGCTTGCGTTTCATAATCGTATTCTCTATCAATTGTACTGAGTGTTCCTGTCGTTTGATGTACAGTAAACAAATCTTTACCAGTACCACGAGTCGCATCAATGAAATATTGTACTATATCTCCATTGTCTTCGTCATCGGCAGCAGTAACACCACCTGAAACAGCACGAATACCAGTACCTTCATCTACGTTACGTGTGTAATCCGCAGCTGGGTCCCAAATAGGTGCTTCGTTAGCATTGGCTACTACAATGACGCAAGTAGCAGTGGTAGATAAAGATCCTTTGTCGGTTGCAATGACCGTCAACGAGTGTGTCTTTTTCGTTTCGTAGTCTAATTTTTTGCGAATACTAATTTCACCAGTAGCGTAATTAATTGTAAATTGATTTTTACCATTGCCACTATCAATACGGAAAGTCATTTCATCTCCATCATCTTCATCTTCCGCATTTAGAGTACCAATACTGTATCCTACACTTTCAGCTTCACTGACTACAAATCTAGAGTTCAACACTTGTGGTGGTTCATTTTTATCTTCCAATTGAATTGTAATATCTGTCCATGTAGATTGTGAACCGGTTGGTCCATTGTCCGATGCTTTAATACGTAATGTATATTCCGATTGACTTTCGTAATCTAATGCAGAACCTCTCAAATCAGTTGTAATTTGACCAGTTTCACGGTTGACTTCAAACAATTGTGCACCATTGCCACCTGTAACAAACAATAAGACATCGTCTTTGTCATCGTCACTGAATTTCAATGGTTGACCTACATTAACGCCAGTCAATGTATTTTCCATAATTGTACGAGTTTGTGTTGGGAAACGTGGTGGTTCATTTTCATTTTCGACTACGATACGTGCTTCGGTCAAACCCTTGGCACCACGATCATCGGTAGCTGCAATTAATAAACGGAAAGGTAATCTTAATTTAGGTCCACCTTCTTCTGCTACACAGGCTGCTTCTACAATGAGTTGTTTGCGTGTGCCTTGACATGGATCACCTCCATAGGCTGCATTCGTAGCATACAAAGTACAAGTATTTTTACCTACACATGCTTGTTGTGCAACAATGGAAGAAGATTTGGCATGACATTGACCACGTGTTAGACTGTTGGAATCTTTACACGATCCAACTGGTGTACCATACGAAGCAAATGAAATTTCACGAACTACCATTCCCATAGGACAGGCAATGACTGTACCATATGAATAGGAATTGACGGAAGTGTCACAAGTAGTAGTAGAAGATGAAACATCGGTTCCATCCATACCAATAGCAGCTAAGCGTGATGGCAATGCTTTACAACTTTCAACATCAACTAATCCATTACTGGATTTAGTGGAAGCACCAATCGAAGCTACATCACATCCAACTTTACAAGCAGCAATACTAGCCATGGATCCATCGTATTTGACATCACATGCGTCTTTGCATTGACTGCGTTTAGGATCCGCCAAACGTGCCATTGTTTTAATTTCAACAGCACATTCAGATAATTCAGTAGCAAATCCTTGCAATCTCCATACTCTTGATTCACCAGCACGAAGTTTTACTACGTCTCCTGTATCAGCTTGAATTCTTGCTTTTGAAGTAAAGAGACCATCGGAGCCTAAGGCAGCTAATGTTAAATCACCACATCGTGTAGCGGAAGCAGGCGTAGACAATTGAAGTCCAGTCAATGCTATGGGTGAGTTGTCTGGTAAACGGAAATCAATATAACCACGATTAATGTTGTCAACAATTGTTAAACTGATGTCATCAATTTGTAACCAGGATCCATCACCACCAACTTTAAACAATAGATCTGCATCTTGAGTTGATTCAAAATATTCAGTAATTGTAGAACTCATTTTAGAATCTCCCGTAGATGGGAACGATTCGTATACATAGACATCACTGCCACTCGAAACGGGTCCACTGGAACGATATCTTACACTCAATTTGTATTGTCTTCCACCAATAATAGCATCTGCATATCTTAATCCAACACCACCAGAAGTACTACCAATCAATGATAGAAATTTGCCTTTGAAACCATTGACAGAGGTACCGGTAGTTTGCGTCACGGTAGCAGAAGGTTCTTCATTTGTTTGTGCCCAATCCGATGCTGAAACAGTTGTTTCCATACCAGAATTACTTAAGACATTGCCAACTGTACCAAACACTTCGACTTCACACAATGTTAAATAAGATTGCGAATCAGTAGATTTTTTCAATTGAATGTAGACAAATTGACCTCTCATAGGTTTATCGCATTCAATGGTGACAGCTTGTCCTCTTCCAACACCACTAGGATAAAATACACCAGCTGCATTAGATGCGGCACCGATACATTTAGCATTGTTGCTGTTGACGTTGTTGGCTTTAGTATTAGGATCAAAATCTGGTGAATCGTCGTCACCAATTTGAATTTCAAAGTTTTGAAGACGACTACCACATGTACCACCACAGTTACGATTTTGTATTTTAATTTTACTAACAGAACGTGTAGCACCAAGATCAACACGCCACCATGAATTGCGATTGGCTTTCGTATGTGTGCATGAACGTCCACCGTAATTAGAATTACTGTTGCCATCCACTGCTCTTCTACCATCTGTAGATCCCCATCCATAACTAGATTGACGAGTTGGTTTACCTTTGGCTAAATTTTTCAATTCAGCAACAGGTGGTGCTTTGACTTTAATGGAATCAATGTCCATGTGTCTGCAAGAAGGTGCAATACCAACGGTACCGGACTTCAAACGATTGTCTTTCAATGTTTTGAGCAAAGAACCGTCGAAATAGTAAGAGATTGTACCATCCTTCAAAATTTCTAATGCATACGTGTGCCATTGTCTAGTCATTGATTGAGAATGTGTATCTCCTGTTTGTGGCCATCCAAAGGGTTCACGGCTACCCGTGTATCCAATAGACAAACTATGTTGTTTGGCCCACCATCCTGGTCCAAAATTGTAACCGGAATGGCGAGATTTTTTATTCGTAGTAAAAGCTTGAAAGACCATACATTCTGAACCACGTCCATCGTTAGGAGCGTGACGAGCCATGAACTCCACACGAAGAGGACGTTGAAAGGTTTGTTTACTGGTCAAATAGTGGCCTTGGTTAACACGCACTATACCATTTGAACTGGAAACACCGGAAGATTTCTCCCACAACTTGCTATCAATACCAGTATCAAAATTATCATTTAATGTTTCACCAGAAGTGGCAGACATTTTTAATATATTCGCTGTAGCAGATAAAGAAAGAGTTTTGACTGGCTTAGATGTACCAGCACGACAACATTTAGGTGTAACAATGGCAGAGGTTGGCATGGTTGGTTTAGTAGTAGCATATAATCCAGCCGTGTCCGATACACCCACTACAAATCCCCATGCACCACCACGTTCACCAGTCTTGACATACAAACGATTCCATCCTTTAGTAAATGTTACAGAGTAAGACTCTTGTTTAGTACTGTAACATCTACATTTACAACGTTTATCGCTCCATTCTCTACCAATACCTTTAGAATTGATTAAATACATCATGTAACCGTCATCGGAACCACCATGCAACGTAGTAGTGACATCTCGTTCGGCATAGACATAAGTCAATGCATAGGCATACGTCCATTGAGCAGCATTGCTTTGTGTAAAGTGACAATCAAGATTGACACCGTAACCACCGTTACAACCACCACATTGTGATCTAGCCACTCCGTTGTCTTTGTACAATGCCCATTCACGTTGTTTGTAAACATCTCCTTCTTTAAAAAATTTGCGTGACATATCACTCCATCCACTACTTGAAGTTTTCAAAAATCCACTTTGCATGTTTGATCCACCCATGTTTTGATCTCCAGAAACAACACCACAATCACCACCACATCCGGTACCACGATTGTAGACTCCTCCTTTCGCTGATACTTTATTGTCCACAGCACCATGTACCAACCATTCTGTAATTTGCCAGGAAGATTTGTAGTTGTAAAAACCACGGCGTGCACCACCTCCTAACAAAGCACCTGCTGTTGAAAAGGATTGTTGTTGCATTGCTGTACCCGAATACGTAGCATCATCTACCAGACGTGCTGGTGCTTCCGATGGTCTTTCGACATTAATTGCACCGGCTGCGTCAGTAATAAAATCATTCATAGAAATATCAGCATCTGATTTGGTACCTGCCATAGCAGCATCACGACAACCCGACTCTGAAAGTGTGCTATACCATACATTGACATTACTAAATCGTCCAGTGAATGCTTCGTCTTTGTCCAAATTATTAAATTGTCCATTTGAAGAGGTTTGTCTCATACCAATAGCAATACCACCGGCTTTCGTTACTTTGTAATTTGTAGCCCATTTACCTTCTAAATTGCCATCCAACCACAAGTTGCCTTTTGCTGGCACTGAAGATTGAGACAAACAAACGTGATGCCATCGACCGTCGTTGACAGTTTGTGTACTAGTAGAACCCATGTTGTCTTCTGAATTACGTAAAGATGTAGTACCGCCGACTGCAACTTCAATTTCACCCATTTCGTTAATAAGTAAGGAAAGTGCATCTTTTTGTGAAGTATCACTCCATGTAAACAAAGATTGATCTTTACTGGATGTTTTGAACCACATGGATACAGTAACACCAGCCAGTTTATCACTGCTTGCACCTAATGATTTACGTGCATAAGTAGATGTCGTTTGTTTTGGATAGTATAAATCTTCAATTACTTCAGCAGTAGTTTCGACTCGGTAAAATTTGTACGAACCAATATTTAAGGAAGACGTCTGTATACCTTCACTACAAGAAGCACTGCTTGTTAATTCATGTTTACACATGCCTGCATCGACATCGGCAACAGCATTTGTTTCAGCACTGTAAGAAAAGTACATGCAAGAAGGTGCTTGGCTACAGGCTTGCGCACAAGCAGCCAAAGAAGAATATCTACCAAGTGTAACATCAATCGATTTACATTCTGTTTCAGCAAGTTTCAATGCACGAGATATCATGACTGAATTTTTTGGATCTTTTTTACCTTTTGCAGTTGGTGCAAAACGTTGCATATCGAGACGTGCAATACCAGTGGCAACCCATCCCGAAGGACATTTAGCAGCACCAGAACTAGCACCCGTGACTGAAACCAATTCAGTTTTTCCAGAGGAACAGACAGGTGGTTGTTCGTCTTCCACAGCACAACACAAGGAACTGATGGAACATTTAGCACCTCTGCATTTAACTCTGCAACCGGCACCAGTACAATCAATTGTTTCAAGTCCAGAACCACGTCCATCACCAGCATAGACAACTTCGTAGAACGAGTAGCCACTGTTTGAACCAGATTTGGAATATCCTTCCGCGCATTGTGGTCCACGTGTTTCAGAACGACGGCAAGTCTTTTCTGCTTTGCTGTACATGAAGTAATCACAGGAAGTGGAAGCTGCACAAAGTTCGGCACATTCACCTACTGTTTTAATTGAACCAGCACTGTTCATTAATGCATGAGCAGCATTACAAATGTTGCCGGTTTTTAACACATTGAAACGAGCGGTACTGGAATCATCTAATTTGTATTGTGCTACGCCTACTGCAGTCGATCCAGATGGACATGCGCTAGCTTCACTCCACTCACCATCTGAAGGTGTAGATACAATACCGCCAGCACGACATTTAGGTTTTTTCTTAGATTCAGATCGACAACATGAAGTAGCTACTGAACAAGTAGCTGCATTATTTGTAGAACTAGGACAAGTAGCAGAACATCCATTGCCATCGCAAGTGTAATCTTTGACGTCTTCGTTTGCTTTGTAACCTGTCATTTCAAAAGTACGCATACCCATTGGTGAAAATCCTGAACCACATGTAGATACTCCAGTAGCTGAACCTTGTTTATTAGATTTAGTATTTCCAGCAACACATTGAAATGGTGCACCAGCTGGTGAACGATAATCCTCTCCAATCGATACACGCAAATCACCATTAATACTTTTACTCATGGGTGGTTCCGTACTTGAACGACATGTCATTGTTGGTGTATCGTCTTTTTCAGTGTAGGCAGGTCTTGATTCGTAATCTACTTCTTTAATGACAGAGATTTGACCAGATTTAGGGTCAATGGAAAAGACACGTGCTTCGTCTCCTTCTTCAATTGTATACGTCATTGATTTCATTTGACCTGCATCTGGATCTACCGTAACGGAAGAAACAGGTGCACCGACAGCAGTACCAATTTTAGTATTTTCCATTAAAGTGACACTCATTGGTGCAATTTCTGGTGTTTCGTTGACATCAATGACTTGAATAGTAACACTTCCTGTATCTGTTAAATCACCACTATCTGTGACAGTAACAACCATAAAATAAGCTGGAGTCGATTCGTAATCAATGACTGGCTTGTTGACCGTAATTTGACCATTGCAAGCTTCAATAACAAAGATTTCAGCTTTATGATTAATAAATGTAAACATCAATTCTTCGTTGTTATCTGGGTCACCTGCAGCAACTCTAGAAGACAATGGTGTGTATTGCGGTTTGTTTTCTTCAATAAATAATACTTGATCGTCCATGACTGGTGGTTCATTAATATCAATAACTTTAATAGTAATAGAAGTCGTAACAGATAAAGCAGGAGATCCATTATCAATCATAAAGACATCCAAAGAAAAGGAAGAAGCAGTTTCGAAATCTAGAACAATGGAACGCAAGTTCACTTGTCCAGTACGTGGATCGACTAAAAATTTGCCGACACCAGCGTCTAAATTAACAGTAGCACCCAAGTAAGCTGGTCCTTTGAAACGACGTGTTAATTTTTGTGTAATCCAATTAGGAATTGTACCACTACCTGAATCAGTCGAAGAACGAAGATCTAAACGAAACTTGCGTAACAACATTTCACCTGTTTGTGCATTGTCAGAATAGATCACCATGCAAACTTGTCCATTGTTAGCTGCACGATTCGTTTCCATAACAGTGGAAGTCAAAGTAATAAATTGTTTCATGTTTTCAGCAGGTGGAACAAATACGATACCTGCTGGTGTACCTGGATTAGAGACCCATCTACATGACACAGATTTCATTGCAGTTTCCATAGTAGTAGAGTCAGTAAATGTCTCTGCAGCAAGTGGCGTAGTGTCTACAGCTGATGCTTGACATCCATTCAACAATACGTTGACGACACCTTGTGAACAAGTAGCCATATTTAAAGTAGCAGCTGTAATGTCTTTGTCATCTTTGTTTTTACAGTTAGAATCCGAAGTACACTTACGTAATCTTTCTGGATCTTGTGGACGTACGTAAGGAGAAGTACAGTCGGCACGGCCAGTACGGCCAGTGTACACTTCACATAGACTAACATCGTCACCTGAAGTCTCTGATGCAATAGTACAACGATCGTTGTTAGGTCTTGAATTGTAAGTGACCGTTTTACTAGTCCATCCACATGGAATGACACCAGCTTGCACGACACCTGCACCACCTTTACCTTTTTCGAAACGCAAGGTAGCTTGTCCAATTTCACCACTTGTACCCAATACTTTACCAATGTCAAAACGTAATAAAACCATGGATTGATCACCAGAGGGTCCAGCAACTGGATATTCTCCTGGGTCACCACTTTTCATGAAAGCATAGTTTCCACCTTGTTGTCCTTGTTTAACAAATGCTTTTTCTGCTAATGGTGCGGCATGTGTTTTACCAGTCATAATATTCATGACACGAATAAATCCAATGCCTGCTTCCGTAGTTTCTTCATCCACATTGCAACACGAGTATCCAATTGCATTGTTGCGACACAATTCCAATGATTTTGCATCACGACTAGCACCTAACATTTCATCGGAAGGTGCAAATTCAGTCACTTTGACTTCATCGACAGCCCACCATGCATCACTTAAACCAAAGCTGAGTTTACCTTTGTTTTTACATTTTTTAGCATCGGTACACGCAATTTTACGCATAATTTTACCGTTTTGATAAAACAAAGCTTGACCTTCTTCATCTACAATAATTTTATAAGTAGAGAATTCACCAACTTTAGAAGTATCAATAATATCTTCTCCTTTGGCACGCATGACACCACCTGTTCCATCATCAAATCCAAAGCGATTGTTGGCACCAAGCACTGTAGCATCAAATACAACCCAATCACCAGCATCGCCCCTACCAGCACGGTAAAAGAAACTTTGTGAACCGTCGCAACATCCTTCACCACCAGTAACGGTTAAGAAGTGTTCTCCAGCTGCAAGTTCAAGATCATTGGCGAACAAAGAACGAGAACGTTGTCCTGCCCACCATATGTTACCCATGTTAGTAGTGACTACTTTGTTGTCCATAGTGACAACTCCACCTTCACCAAAATCAACACCAAATTGAAAAGACATAACCATAGGTTCTTCCAATGTAAATTTAGTTGTGTAATGGAATCCAATATTGCGATTTGATTGTTTGTTTGTTTCTTTTGATTTACATTCTCCACGATTTGTAAGACCTGACACTTTATCTAATTCTTTAGCCGCACAATAACCAAGATCAGGTTGAGGTTCAGTAGTAGTCACTTGTGTCAACATAGCAGCACAACGCTCAGGTTGAGTACTTGTTTTACATGAATCAGTAAATTGTTCTTCTTGCGGTTTCATAACATTAACGAAACCAGGATGAGCAGATGCACGTAATCCACCAGTATTCATAATTTTAAATACAAATCCAACGGATGGTGTTTTAGTGCCAGCCATTCCTGCTTGTACCATGACGGTATTTCTACCTTGTTTGAAACGTACAGTAATTTCGACATCTTCACCCACCCAACAGATACCTTCTGTTGGACAAACAATATCAGCTGGATGAATGCTAGCACCAGACAATGAAGCTGGATTAGCACCTGGATTAGATCGATCTACAACTAACATACCATTCACCCATACACGATAAGAAGCACCACCAGTGCGTACAGTAGCTTCGCGATCTGAATCAGCAAAGATGTAAGTAGTAGCGTAACCCATTCTAGAGTAAGGTTTAGTGGCTGGTGCACCGCCCCAATGGCAATCTAAATCAATGGCTTGACCGTTGTTGCAGCCACCACAAGTATTTTTCATTGATTTTAAGAAATTATCTTTGTACAACGTCCATTCTAATTTTGAATCCATATCGACAACACCTTCAGTAGGTACTTTAGGTTCAACAATACCTACATCTTTGTCAGTTGACATATCGACGTAGTAAGCGTAATCGGCTTGACCACCTCTAGTTTGCGAGTTCCATTGTCCACCTTTACCACCATTAGGTTTGTTGCAGTCACGTGGAAATCCAATAGCTGGATCGTTGTAATTACAATATTTCCATTTTTGAGTTGGATCTTGTGCAAGTGCTGCTTTGTAATTGGAATACAAATCAAAATTTGTACCTAATGTATTGTCTTTGTCAGTCCATGTATCTACAAAATTATCCCACAAGGAAAATTGTGACATGAGAGAACCAACGACTTGAACACCATGCATACTGACTGAATAATCAGAATCTTGATGGGCCCATCCAAAAGATAAACGAATTTTAATTGCATTTTTAATGGCATTGTCAAATTCATGTACGTTCCATTCGTCGCTCCATTTAAAATCAGTGGCTGGTGTTTTAAATTTAGCACCACCACTTCCAAATTGACCATACATTTTGTTAGACGTATACACTGAACGTGTCCATTCTCCTGCTTCATCCATGACATCGACTGAAATACCAGAGTATCCACTTTCTTTGCCATTTTGAGTATTCCATGGTGAACTTCCTTTCGCAGAATTAGCACGTACTTTAGTTCTAATCATACTGACCAAAGATGGTGCAGCAAGATCTAATTCTAAAAAGTATTCTTTGTCACTGTCAGTGCGCCATCTCCATTCTTGATCGTTACTGACCATGTTCATACATTTCTCAGTTGAACTAGCTTTATTAGCTGATCCCTCACCACCAGAACGACAACTCGTCACACCAAGTGATGATCTTGAATCGGCTGCAGTTATTCTACGATAATAAATATCTTTGTGGTCACCACTACATCCTTTACAGACACGACGTAAAATTTTAGTAGCAGATTTACTCCAGACTTCATTGAATTTCTTTTCACCAACATTGGCAACACCGTACATACCAGCAGAATAGACTTTGCTCCAGGTTTGAATTGTGGATCGATCTAATCCAGTATTGTCAGAAACAACACAAGATTTTTCATTGGAAAATGGACCCAAAGTTAACCATGAAGTTGGAATATTATTTTCAAATCCTTGTCCATTGTGCCATGATTTAGAAGTAGCAATAGAGACAGTTTCCATCGTTAAACGTGTGGAAGAGAACCATCCTGGTCCCATACTGAATCCATCTTGTGCTTTTTTATTATCACCAAACAAACGTACATACAATGGATTTTTACCAGCAGATAAATGTGCTGGTGCGGTAGCAACATGATTTTCCATAATTTCACTATCAAACAATGAAGCTTTGTGTACCATGACAGTACCAAAGTAACCCACATATTTGTAATTAGCATTTTTAGAACCCCATCCAAAGAAATTGCGTAATTTAAATTTAGTATTAATGTTTGCATCGACTTCCATACCTTTTTTACCATCGACGAAGACAGCTAAACGTTTGTATTGTTGATCGTAACGAATGGCAAGAGAGTGCCATCCATTTGTTAAATCGTTAAATTTCTTTTTACCACTTGGTCCAGTTAATACAGAACGACCACCAGAAGTAAAGACACCGCCTTTACTTGGGTTGTTCATGGAAGTACGCCATTCACCACCGTTGCGTCCATACACTGTCAAAATATCACCACTGCCACCATCTGTAAAAATATGCCACCATTCATTAGATGGAATATTTTTTCTTTTGTGAATCCAACCCATAACAGTAAACGATTCTTCAGCAGTAACAACTCCTGTATTTACGCTTCCCGTACGGAATCCACAATCACGTGCATTGGAACCAAAACAAGACCAAGCCACGGAGCCGTCGGCAACAGTAGAAATGCCAGTATCGGCACCTAATGTAAATTGATCAATTTCACGATTTTTCAAGACATTGCATGGTGTTTCAGCAGCACAAGTAAAACCTTGACGTTTAAATCCTTTCGCTGAATCACGTGGATGTACCAACATGACCATTGATTTAGGTTGTGCAATTTTAGAACGATCTAATCGACCCAATTGTTTCATAGTGAAATCAACCATTAATGGTGCAGTGAAAGATTTTTTGGAAGTAGCCATTGCTGTTTTGCCACGACCCATCAACATACCACCGACTGATGCTACGTCACCTGTAATGGACCATTGCGATGTATCGTCCATTGAATCTTCCGTTACAGTTTCCATTTGAGACGCTCTACCCATAATTTGTGCTACTTTACCAGGACCAATTAAGATAGATTTAACGTTTTGTGCAGGTGGAACTGGCGTTTCAAATTGAGTCAAAGGCATGGTTGATCCAGCTGGACCAGCTTGACAATCTAATGTAGAGAATGCAGACGCATCGGCTCTTTCAAATTGCATTTTTAATTTAGAATCTTCACATGCTTCTAACGCCAATGGTTTTTGGAAAACAGACAAATCTAGTTTTGGTTCGGCCCATACTTTGACTTCACACAAAGTCAAATAATCACGTTTTTCCAATTGAATAAAGACATATTTACCAACTAAACCACATGGTATTTTTTTCGAACTTGCTTGTGGTACAGATTGACTTTTAGAATTTTCACATCTTGGATTTTTTCCTGCATTTGGATTGTCACCAACTTGCACACTGAAACGATTTAAACGAGAACCACAACATCCAGCACGATTCCATACTTCGACACTGTTCACTAATTGTGATTCTTCTAATTCAACACGCCACCATGCTTTGTTGATGTGATGTGTATGAGTACAAGATTGACCGCCATAGTTCTGGTTTGTATTGCCATCCACTGCTCTAGATGCAACACCACTCCATCCAGTGTTACTGGATGTAGTTGGTCTACCTAATGCAACATTGGTTAATGCTGGTGCGTCTTCTCCGATACGAAATTCAGAAAATTGTGTACCGATAGCACCTGAAGAAGATAAACCTACGGAACCTTTACCAAGTGCTCTGCCAGAGGCAAGTAAAGTATCTGAAATTTGCACCACTTGTACACCATTTACGAAACCAATAGCCTTGTTGCCACGCACTGTCAAACTTAATTCAACGTCTTGTGTCACATCATTTAATTTCGAAGAGCTGGAAGCCAAGGTTTTAGCATTACCGTCCGTAACGCGATACAAACGATGCATTTTACTTTGATGCGATGTTTCAAAAGCTAAATAATTGTCAGCATCTGTTTTACGTGCTTGCACACCAGCCCATCCCTTGTTACCCAATTTAAAGGTGGCTTCCACCGCGTAATCTTCCCATTGGAGTGCTGCTGCATCTTTGTACATGACAGAAGAACCTCCAACAGGTGGTTCTAAACCAGCCGAGATACCGTTGAAACAATTGTTGTCGCCAACACATCTGATTTGTGCTACAAAACCCCAACGTCCCCAGTACTCACCAACACGAACCATTAATGCATTAATACCTTGTTTCAAAACAATGTTGGTCGTACTTCTACCTTGATCGTATCTTTGGCATAGATTTGCTTTGTTAGTGACAACAGGATTACCATTCAACCACACATATTGACCATCATCGGAATAGACCCATAATTGTACAGTTCTTTCTTTGGAAGAGTATATGTAAGTCAATGCAAAGGCATTTACACGATCACATGGCCATCCACGACTATCGGTACCACAATAGTGACACTCCATATTAACACCGTAGCCTGAATTAGATCCACCACATCTGGAACGTCCATTTCTGTTGTTATCAATGTATTCAACCCATTCACGAGTACCGTACATGTCTCCTTTTTTCCATCCGTCGTGTTTAGGAATTTCACGTGCTGGTGCATCATTGACCTTGTGTGGATGTATACCACAATGAGATCCTTGTGGGAATGGACCACGTCCAGTTCCGCGATGTTGATTTGCTTTGCCTAACATCAACCACTTGGTAATCTGACGTGTGTAATGATTGCCTCTTGGTCCACCAGTAGTGAAACCGGTACCGGCTGGATTCGATACAACACCACCGGCAGTGGATTGTACAGTAAGTGAACCACCTTGTGCATTCCATACAATTGGTTTGACTGAAATTTTAGTCACTTCCAACCATCCTGTTGTTGCTTGTAATGGATAACCAACGTAAAATGAAAATCGGCCAACATTTCTGCCTTTTGAATCAAACTTCACTTTTAGTTGACGCCAATCTGCTGCACCACCTTTGTTACATTTAGAAAATGCACCGCTGGCTTCTTCACTGTCAAACCAACCACCACTAGTAGTACCAATTTCTTGACCATTTGTGTCCCAGAATCGAGAATGTAAAAGTTGTTTGGTTCCATCCCATCCGTCACCGCAACGTGCCCAAACGGAGACTTCAAACATACCACTGTATCCCAATGAATTAGGTTTGTTGTGTACTTCGTACTCACCGTATCGATTGCCATTGGCGGGTGTAAATCTTAATGCATTACATTTAGCATTTTTGGAATTAAACCATGGTAAAGAACTGTCGTCTTTAATACAATCCACGTCCTGCAATTGTTTAATTGTACGGGAACCACATGATTTAGCACCAGGAGAACATCCAACGGAACCCGAATAGGAACCACTTTCATATTGTACTGGATTACCACCACTGAAGTCACCGTTTGCAATTAATTCAATCGCTGCTTCACTAGGTTCCATTTGCCACTTGGAGGTAAAGGCTGGAACAGATGCTCCATCTGATGGCCAAGATCTGAAAGGTGTTTCGAAAGGTGATTCTGTTTGTTTAGTGACGGGTACGTCCATGCACATTGGTTTTTTGGCAGCCCATTTGAAATCGGTCCATGTTGATTGAATTTGACCGTTTTCTGTTTCGTGCCACATTGTATCTGCTGCATCTTCACATGGTCTTTGTACTAAACGATCACCTTGTTGCAATGGATATTGAGGAGAAGCTGTCGATAAAGCTGTTGCTTCACATGCAGCTCTAGCAGTTTTTGCAGCATCGTCTGTACCAGAAATTTGATCGAGACAAGTTTGTTTTGCGTCATCTGTTGTTCTTCCATATTTATTTTTAAAAGTTTCGACATCTACACAATATCCTGTACCAGCATTCATAAGTTGTCCGTTTTGTTGCGACCACAACATAATGTCGTTGTCACCCGATTCAATATCTGAACTTAAGGTACATTCTTTTAATACGACACCGGCAATACCGGGTGTACCTTGCACAGCTGCTAAACATTGACGTTTTTCACTGATTGATTTAGGATCGGTTACATCTGCAACAAGTCCACCATCTACAAAAATACGTCTAAAAGAACCACTGTTCAATGGACCAAAAATTCCTTTCATACCTACAACGGCAAAGGTATCTCTGCGTTTAAGTGTTACGGCACCAGCACCAATTCCTTTCAATGCATCATTGGCATATTTGGAATGTGTATTGGCCGAATCTTGAGTAGCCACTACTACAACTCTACCGTCTTGAACATTTTCAATGAAACGTGCCAAATCTTTGCCTTGTTGTGCACTGCCATACGTATCAAACGATTCGGATTCCAATACGTCTCCACTGGATTGATCCAATACGACGACGTTGTGACCACGATTTCTTTGTGATTGATCTTTGCCACCAATATTAATAGTAGTTGTACCACATCCACCTCTTTTTCCAGCATCGTCACATCCTTCTGCACGAATGGCAACATCTAAAAAGTTTTTCGAAAAAGAGATTTTAGAACCCTCATCTGGATCTACAGCATAGATAGATAATGGTTCACCAATGGAACCACCCATTTCAGCATCTTCTCGTGCTTCGATAACAATACCATTTGGTAAAGATGGTGATTCATTGACATCTGTAATTTTAATTTCAATGACAATAGTACTTTTTTGTGGTGGTGTACCTGAATCAGAAGATTCGGCAACAACTGTAAAAGTATTTTGTGGACCTTCGTAATTCAATACAGCAGTGTTTTTGACTTGAATTTGTCCAGTCTCTGGTACAATTTCGAATGAACTTCCGCCACCAGTCATTGAATACGTGTATGTTTGATCACGATCAAAATCAGAAGGTGTAATAGGTACACCAATTAAAGTACCAGCGTCACTGTTTTCAGGTACACTTAAACGAACGGTAGCCATGTAAGAAGGTGGTTCATTGTCATCGTTGACTTCTACTTTGACTTTACCAATAGTAGATAATCCACCTGTATCAGTTACTTTTACTTCTAATGAAAATACACGTTGCTCTTCGTAATCTAACCAATCGTTATTGGCTACAAAGAGACGTCCAGAGTTATCAATTCGGAATGGTGGTGTAGCAGTTGCAATTGTTTTGCCGGAACTGGCACCCATAGTACTGAGTGCTGCTAATAAACCATCACTTTTTGGTATGGCAGCTACAAAACCCCATGCTTTTTCACGAGACTCGCCACCTACTTTAACAAGTAAAGTATTCAAACCTTTTTTCAAAGTAATTGTGTTGCGATCTGCTTTCCATCCGTAATTAGCATTGCTGTTCAAAGTGTAACATCTACATTCATTGGCTTTGCCTCCGTTCCAAACTTTTTTACCGTTCAACCAAGTAATTTGTCCATCTGAAGAACCTAATTTAATTTCTACATCACGATTTTCGTCGGAAATAATGTAAGTAAATGCATAAGCAAGTTTTGATTCCGCTTTCATGGAAGCACCGTAGTAATGACAATCCATATTGACACCCTTACCACCAACACATCCACCACCGGAACATCTTGAATCTACAAAACCACTGTCTACATATCTTTCCCACAATTTACCACCCATGGCATCACCAAGTGTAGGTGACATAAATTCTTCTACATCACTGACTTGCGACTCTGGATTGACACCGCAACGATCGTTATCAAATGGTCCCAACAACATCCAACGTGAAATAATACCTTCAGCATCAAAACCAGTATTACGTGGTTCGTTACCTTTGGTAATTTTATATTTAAATTTCTCACCGAAATCTTCATCATTGACACGAATAGGTGCACCTAAACCAAATCCAACTGGTGATGCTTCCCAAACTTCACGAGATTGATCTGGAACAACAGGACCATCATTGACATCGGACAACAATACAGTAACTACACCGTATGCTTTCAAACCAGCAGCATCTGTAACACGTACATTCAAATTAAAAACGGGTTGACGTTCAAAGTTCAATGGACCATGTACCGATAGTTGACCAGAATTTTTATCAATAGAAAATTCAGGTAAATTAACATCCATTAATGCATACTCCAAACGATCTCCACCATCGACATCGACACCTACTACGGGTCCTTCCACTTCAAAACCATGTGTCACACTGATGCCAGTGACTTGAATGTTACCTTTAGTATTTTGCATTGGGTAACCAACGTAAATACTGAAAGAACCTAATGGTTTTGATTTCGTATCAAATTCAGAACAGATATATTCCCAAGTATCACGTGTAGATGGCCAATTACCAGTAGCGATTGTACCAATGACAGAATTCGACGTATCCCAGAATCTGGAATGCATCACTTGTTTCTTACCATTGTAATCGGCACTGACACGTGCCCACATACAGACATTGTATTTGCCTTTCAAACCCATAATAGCACGACTAGATTGGTGGACTTCGTATTCTCCTTGACGTTTACCAGATTGATGTACGGAAGAAGATGGTGCACTAAATTCAAGAACATATCTTGAAAAACCAGGGTACGCTGGTGGACCAACTTCTTCTGGACGAATTTGACGAGTACCACATTTAGTAGCACCTGGTGTACAAGACAACCAACCACCTGTACTTTTACTTCTGCCATCGTAAGAACCATGTTCATTTTCAACACCTTTACCACCGGCGAAATTACCGTTACCAATTAAATTAGATGGTGAATTTTCAGCAATTGTACGTGGATTACTGAATGGAATAGATGGTGCTTCGTTGACATCAATGATATCAATAATAACCATGGCACTGTCACTCAAAGTACCTGGTCCATTGTCAGTCACTGTGACGGTAAGATAATAGGTCTTTTGTGCTTCGTAATTCAAAGCAGCAGTACCAGTAGCTACAATTTGTCCCGATACAGGATTAATAGCAAAATCACCTTTAATATCACCGTTGGTGATGGAAAAAGTAAGAATTTGTCCAATGACACTTTGTTCATCAAAGGCAGTCATAGGTGTACCAATATTTTGTGCTTTTGTGTTTTCACGCACTGATTTACGTGCATCATTCACAACTGGAGGATCATTGCCTGGAAGAATAGTGACGGTCATTTTAGAATCGTCGAATAAACCCCATGGATCTGTAGTTCGTACAGATAAAACATATTCGGATTTAGCTTTGACATTTAATACTTGTGAACCTGAACGACGTATGCGAACTTGACCAGTTCTGGCATCAATTTTGAATGGCATGTTTGGTGAATTGCCATCTGTAATGGAAAAGAGAAGTGGTAAATCTAATTGACGAGTATTAGCTGTTGATGGTCCATCTTCAAAAGTTGTAAAATAAATCCATCCTGGTTCCGCCGACAAACCAGCAAGAATAGTAATCATGTATTTTTTTGCCACCAAGAGCATCGTCTTGTTGACTGACAACAAAATCAGTTGCTTCCATGACATTTCTATCATTAGCGATCCAATAACCATCAAAACATCCCCACAACAGACCGGATTCATCCCCACCAGCTGGTGAATTCACACATTCTTCATTGTTATTTGCATTAGGACAATCACGAATGGAACGACACATTTTTCCAGTGTATTTATCTGTAGATTTCACTTTGCATTGTCCTGGCCAATCACTTCTGGAATTCCAATGGGCAAGAGCACCAGCTTCGGTGCCATCAAATTTAGTACCATTGACTGCTTCGCTTTGTGTCAACGAGTTGCGAGAACCATATCGATCCATGTAACATTTCCAATCAATGTTTTCATTGGTTGTGAATGATGTTTGTTGACCGTAGCCAAGAACACCACTCCAAGAGTATCCATTAAATTTAATGGAGGTAAGACGCGATTTAAAGGGTTCCCCTTCAAAAGAAAGTTCACCATCTATATCATCCATGGAAGGTCCACGATCACAGGCAGTCGATGTACCGACACATCCTTTAAATCGATATTTACTGGAGTCCGAGTATCTCAAACAAGAAGCAAAACATTTTTGACAGACTCTGCAAGTTTGTGCCTCTCCAACCAAAGCATATGGTGCTTCTGAATCTGCAAATTTTTGTTCGTTTTCATTTTGACCAATAACAATAATGGATGCAATGTCACATTGTCCTTGTGCATTGCCACCAAAGTTATAGATACGATATTTAGTAGCTGCATTGCGATCTGTTACTTTAGTCAAAGCATCTGTTTTAATTGTTTGGAATGTAATAAATACGTCGTTGTCACCAGTACTTGGATCACGTCTTGCTAAATTAAAAGAACCACAGTTTTCACCTCCAGCTGTTGTAACTACTTCAATCGATTCAATAAAGAAATCAGGATCGTCTTTGAGAGCAAAATCAATGTAGGCATCTTTACGTGCACCACTAGTACCAATTTTATTTTCACCATTAAATGGTACTTTACGATCTTTGGCACATTGGAAACCAGAAGCGAAGACTGTATTGAAATCACCTCCAGAACCTTTAGCGTACAAATTACATTTCATTAATACTTCGTCATATTGCCAAGAAACACATATGTAGTTTCCTTCCGCGTCACACAAACGAGCACATTCGTCACTGGTAGCAGCATCGCGATCAGCTTCACCCAATGGTGTACCACCTCCACTACATTTAGCAGCTGGACGGACATTGTAAGCTAATTCACCTTGAAGAGCAGAATGAACATGTTTCGCTTTTCTTACTTGCATAACAGAAGTGAAATCTCTGGAACATTTACCACGAACATTTGCTTTAGTACAATGTTTGTTTTGATACACTGGACGTTTCCAAAACGATCCTGGGTATACAGTAGTATCTCCACAACATTGCGTTCCTTTAGGATCGGTGTATTTCAATTCGAAACGATCTGGATCACTGGCAACTAAACGATCACCAATTGGAATTGCGTCTTTTGCATTGTCTTTGACTGCACCAGAAAAGACAGATGGGAAAGATGGTTCTTCATTGACATCACGTACAACAATGTAGTAGTCTTGAATATCACACTTACGTGCTTCGTCACATGCTTCAAGAGTAAGAGTGTATTCTTTTTGTGGTCTTTCCCAATTGATGGTTTGACGAGCTACTTGAATTTGAACGACTGAACTATCAATTAAATTAATTGTTTTTTCTAATTTAAATTCACCATAAGAGTCACCTCCAATAATAGCATAGTTAACTTTTCTGGAAACAATATCTTCTGGATCCGCACCAAGAACACCAACTACTGTATTGACTGCACTGTTTTCATTGACCGTGCCACCAGGAATTAAACCACCGGTATCTTGATCAACTACAAAAGTAGTTTTGTGATCATCGCAAGTTGGCCATTGATTAAGTGCTTTGTTGTTTAACCCACAAATAGCCATATGTTTAGCAGGTGAAAATAAAGCAGAACCATCGACACAACCAGTTTTAGCACTATTTACATCACCACTGTTACAAGATGCGACTGCATCCCATTTGCTGGCTGGTCCACGGCAATGAACTGCATCCATTGCACCTTCTTCACGAAGGCAACAAAATGGTGAATCATCAGTAAATGGAACCCATCCACCTGGACATCCATTGACAGGTTGAGTTGGTAATACAGGTACTTCGTTTACATCTTCGATATCAATATATATAACAGCTTCAGTTGCTTTGTTACCTGCATCTACTGCACTAACAGTCAATTCATAAGTACCCACAGTTTCGTAATCTACTTTAGCTCCATTAATTTTTAATTGACCATTCGTTGGACCAATTGAAAAGGCATTGTTTTCTTCAATGACACCCCAAATACCTGATTCACGACCAAGACTGCGTTGTCTTAAAATATCAAATTCAACTTCTTTGGCTGAATCTACATCCGATGCAATAATTGGAACACCAACCATAGTGCCACGCAAGGAGTTTTCTACCACGGAACGACGTGAATTAGGAAGAATTGGTGATTCGTAATCATCTACTAAAGAAACATACATGATTTGAGTCACGGAACCACCTTGTCCATCGGTAGCTTCAACAACAACATTGTATCTAGATTTACTTTCGAAATTTAATGGTTCGAACAAATTGTTTTGTTTGGTAAAGTAATCAAAACCACCTTGACAGGCAGCTTCATTAGCAGCATCACTACATTTATCAGCACCAGTAATAGAAACATGAGAATCTTTTTTACGAATGGAAGAAGTCCATCCCATAGCACTGATTTCACAACCAGCAACACAATCATACTCTGCACCTTCTGCATGACCTGGAGATCCTTCTGGATGAGCAGCTGGACAAAATTCACTAGCGCAATCGTCCAACATAACACCTATATCTCTACCTACTAATTGAATGTCAGCCACACAATATTCATTGACAGAAGTGCTGGAAGCACTGGCGAAAGATTGAAGACGCCATTTAGCAGCAAAAGGTACATCTGTACCCAACATGACTGCTTTTTCGTCGACTTTGACAGTAGCTGCAGTGACCCATACTGGTGCAGAAGAACCGGCAGATACAACACGAATTTCATCTAAGGAATATCCATATTTACTGAGTTGTTTAGCCCATCCAAATGTAATAGTAATTTTAGTCACTTCAGTGACAGCATCAAAACGATGTGTGTTCCAGGCAGAGTAATCAAACCCAGCATCAGGATCAATAGTTTCACGGCCAGCACCCCACAACGTATCTTTAGAATAAGCACTGACTTCAGATCCATCTGTTTTAGTTGCTACTATTGTAATTCCACCGTAACCAGTTTCATCTACATCTTCGTACCGTACGAAAGATTGAATGCCTTCAACAGTAGAAGATTGTGCAAGATTAATTTCTAAAACGTTGTTAGTACCGTCCTGGTACAAAGCTTTTGTATCCATTGCAACACGGTGTTCCGTAGATAAATCTTCGTCACACCATTTTGCATTGGTAGGACATGTCACAGCAACAAAAGAAGCACGTTTTTCTACGGCGTATTGCAAATCAAATTGTGAACATTCTGGATCGGTAGAAGAAGAATCAAGACCAACAAGTGCAACTTTTTCAACAGTGACTAAATCACTACCTTTACGAAGTACTGAGAAACATTTACCTTCCGCAAAACGTGAAGCAGAAAGATCATCAAAAGTAGCAGCAGTTTCATAGGTTTGACCATCTACAGAGGCTTCAACAACTAAAGTTAAGGCACCGTCTGAAGTTGGAGCAGTCATATGAATAGAACCAACAGATTGTGGTGTTGTCCATTCAAATCCTAATGCACCCGTTTCAGCATCAGCTGAGACTTGTGCAAAAGTGGATGGATTGTTATCCAAAATATTAGCAACGGTACCTTGCTCCACACCTTGACTGAATGTATCCGTAGGTGTAGCAAGAGTACCACCTGTACAATCTGAAGTATAAAACATATTGACTTTGCTCGATTGCCATGCACCGGTAGCCGACACAAGACGTAAACGCCAATATTTACCACTTTTCGAAGAATCAATACCAACAACCATGTTAGCAGCAGCAAGAGTTGCAGATGCAATTGCACCTGGATATTTACCAACTACAAAAGTGTTGCCGTTGTTTTGAATCGTAGATGGTGGAGCTTCCCATGCACCAGCAACATCTGCTTGATCTTTACAAAGTTCGCAATTCGATTTTTTCACTTGGCACCAACGTTTGTTGTCGTTTGGATAATCGGTTTGCATTGTAACTACATCTGCATCTTCCATTTTAGTTTTATCAACTGCGGTGGCAAGAATACAATTGGCAGTATCATAGGGTGGTCCCTGTGTTTCTACTTCTTCGACATGCAATCCGTTTTGAACGACAAGCATACCTGAAAGATCAACATCACTCGATGAAGCAACGGAAAGTTGTCCAGTAGATGCATCGATAACGAAACGTCCTTCCGAACCATCTACAATTTCAAAGTCAAGATCGACCGATCCTTGAGAAGAATCGGTACCAAAAAAGTCATCGTCGGCAGACATTGCTGTACCTACTTTAGTACCGGTGGCTACACCTTCAGGAATGGAGATGTATTGTTTTTCCATCGAAGGAGGTTCATTGGCATCGGTCACCGTAATACGAACGTAGTTTTCTCCAGTCAAACCGTCCGAATCCGTAGCAGTAACTACTAAGTCATAGACTTTACGAGTTTCGTAATCAATGACATCTTTAGTAGTACCGTCTTCCGTCGTTTTGAAGGAAGTGACATATTCACTTACATCTCCCTTACCGACCCATACTCTTAAGTTAGTGGTACCATCCAATTCAATGGGTTCATATTCTTCCCACGTCCATATTGAAAATTTGTCTTCTACCCAATAACCATCGTACCTTTCGTCGACAATATTTAATCCAATGGAACCTTTCCAATCAATATCTCCCGAAGAGAACGACAACAAAGCCGATTTAAAGGGTTCACCATTGAAAGTCATGACACCTGATTTGCCGTTGGTTTGGAAAATGTATTGTTTGGTACCCGAATGATGTGTTCTTATTTGTCCGTCTTGTTCACCAATATTGAACAATGGACAACGAGCAGCGTCACCACATTTACCGGCATTACCCGATGTAATTGTAAATTTCAAAGTTTCTGTTTGTCCATGATCCACATCGCTGGCTTGAATTGGAGTACCCACTTCAACGTTGCGATCGGAACCTTCTTCAATTGTTAATTCATTTGCTTCAACAATTGGTTTTTCTGGAACATTTGTTAATTGAATGACAACTTGTGCCGAAGCTGACAATGCATCTGGAAGTCTTCCGTTATCTGTAACAGTAATAGTATATTCATAGGAATTAATTGCATCTTCATAATTCATTAAGAATGCACCGGAAACTTTGTGTTTGTCGTTTTTGACACTAAGTTTACCACTGCAACCTTCCACTTTAAATAATTGATTTTCTTGAATTGTAAAATCCATTTCTTGATCTAAATCAACATCCGTTGAAACTAATGGCGCACCGGCAGTACTATCGATTGGTGAATTTTCACGAATTTGACGTTTTTGATCTTTAATGACTGGACGTTCGTTCACATCCATAATTTGAATAGTAACTTGACTCAAAACATTTAAGGATGGTGTACCTAAATCACGAATGCGTACATCGACTAAATAAATATTAATATCTCCTTCACGATTTAAGATTGGTGATCCAACAAACATTTGTCCGTTGTTTTCATCGACAGTAAATATGCTATCTGAAATTTCTTTGTATTTATTTTTCAAAGTTTCAATTGGATAATCAAAAGTGGCTCCATACACGGTTTCAACCGTCCAACTCAATGTACCATGTGGTAAATTGGAAAGATCGGGATCGGAAGCTGGAATAGCAACACCAACCATAGTACCAACACCTACATTTTCATTAATTTCACGGAATTCATTTTCAGTAGCTGGAGATTCATTGACGTCAATTGTAGTGACTTGATATCTACCAAAAGAAGTTAATCCACTGGAATCAGTAGCACTAACGACTAATTCGTAGTCACGGCCAGTAATATCATCTTCGAAATCTAATATGCCAACGCGACCTACACTCAATTGACCACTGGATGCATCTAAAGCAAAGACACCACCAACATTACCACCTTCAATACGCCAACGAATGTTATTTGTTTGCGCATAAGTAATTTCAAGACGTGGACGGAAATAGGCATCTTCATATTCAGAAGAAAAGAAGCCTACACCATCGGGTCCATTGACTTGAAGAAGTACACCGGTATTGTCACCACCTTGTTGCACAGACATGACAAAATTAGTAATATCAATAGTTTGCCATCCAACTTTTCCAGTATTGAAACCAAATTGAGAAGATTCACGACATTTAGTTTTTTGATTGGCTGTAAGTTTAGCACCGGTTTGATCGTACGACAATGATTCAGAGGTCCATTTAGCATTGCTGAGTGGACAAATAGCCATAGCTGATCCTGGGTTAAAGACATAGACTTTCAGTTGAACACCAGCAAGAGATTGTTTACATTTCGACAAGTCTGGAAAGTGAAGTACAACACGTGAATCATACGCTGGAGAAGAACAAGCACGTTTAGAATCGTCGGGTGACAAAGTGTATCCTTCCAAACGTTTTGGAAACGAATTGATATCCAATCCACGTGTAGCAGCATCGGCACATTGTTTATTAGGTTTTTGAACTAAATTTTTACTGCCATCAGTATTGACGAAATAAACAGTACCAGCATCATCTGCAATTAAACCAGCAGCAGCTGGATCGGAAGGTGTGTAAGAAGCAGAAGAAGCACATGCTTCTACAGTTTCAGCTTCAGTTAGTGTAAGACCACTGGAACGTTTTTTAAATGCAGCAGCAGTAATAGCACGACTTGCTTTTGTAATGCATTTAGCATCAACTTTGGCACGACTGAGAAGTGTTGAAGTACCATCACCGTTTGCTACCCAAGCATCAGTACCATCTGTAAATAGACCACCATCTGTCGTTGTACCAGCACCTGTGGACATGACTGTTCCAAATGTAGGTGTTGATGTGCGAAATCCAGTGAAATCTTTTAATCCAACAGTACAAAATGCTTTTCCACCTTCTATAGGGAAATCACGAGGATCAGTATCATCATCTTTACAAAGACCATTGACACCAATTACTCTACCATTTTTGTCATCACATTTTTCACCAAAACCAAGGACACGATAACGTGCAGTGCCTGCAGCAGCAGAACGTAAATCAACAATTTTTTCACCAGTAAAATCAGCTGGTTCGGATATAACGTCTTCCCATTTACCACTGGCAGCAAAGCTTTGCATCAAGAATGAACCGCAACCAACTCCTCCAGGTGGTGTATATACAGTGAGTCCCGTCAATGCAAACATGTCACCATCCATGGAGATTGGAAGATTGGCTGTTTTGGTAGAACGTGCTGCATCTCCTGAACGATAGTTACCCACGAACATAACATCCTTCGATTCGTACAAGGTAATTTCACGAAGAGAAAAATATCCATCACTTGGTGATGAAAAAGAAACACGAACAAAACGTCCACAAGCAGGTTCAAAAGAGATATCATCCACGCGATCTTCCGTGGACGCTGGAAGGCCTGTTGCGGAATG
>Ga0206689_10733362_pt1 | contig 14145 bp, 9 predicted proteins | sample M110012015metaT_FD_159659 | JGI IMG/M metagenome (GOLD analysis project Ga0206689, IMG submission 159659) | Metatranscriptome of ammonia-oxidizing marine archaeal communities from Monterey Bay, California, United States - M1 100m 12015... | ecosystem: Environmental > Aquatic > Marine >...
ATTTGAATTTACCAACCAAACACACCATGGCATTGTCACAACGCTGCAATTGGATGGCGCAAATCATTGCTGATGTATTCAAAATGAACGAGTACGAGGCACTTGAGATATTCAGAAACCCTTCCTTCAGTCCACTCTTCGAGGATTTCTTCGGAGGCACTGGGTCTGATAGGATTTTTGTTTATTATCAAATTCCATACAAGATCACAGAATCAGGAGATATCTCGTACTACAACAGCCCAAAAGAGTTCTTCGTCACGGATGGAGAGAAGGTCAAGCTCAACGGAAAGGGTATCTATTTCGTCAGGACCACACCGGCTGGAAAGAAACTCAACGAGAGTGTCATGAACGACAACCAGATCTTGTTCGGTGAGATCTCAGAGCACACGGTCACCTCTCTCAACACGATCATCAACCAGGTCTACAAGCCACTTGTCGAACATCTCGAAGTCGCAGACTGGGGTGTCTGTGAGGAAGAGCAGAAGAAGGAGTTCACATCTTTCTTCGACAAGTTTGCCAATGAGCTCAAGGAGGCCTTGAAAAGTCTCCAGAGCAACATCACTCTTGACCCATATTCTCCAGAATGGGAAAATGAGGTCAAGAACATTCATGGAAGTAGCAAGGCTCCAAATGCAGAGATGATCTCTGATTTCGAGAAAATCTTCAACGATTGGAGCGAGAAGATCCAAGATGCTCTTGAAGGAGCTGATGCTGAACAAAAGAATGAAAAGGGAGATCCAAGACAAGAGCTCGACTACTGGAAACAAAGGATGAGGAAACTCACTGGAATCTCAGAGCAATTGAGAAGCAAGAACTGCAGAACCGTCTACGATGTCCTCACTCAGGCCTCTCAAAACCCATCTGAGTAGCTCGGAAAGCCAAGAGACAAGATTTATCTTGCCACCTCCAAGTGGAGAAGCATCGAGCTCAGAGTCACTGAGGCTCTCAATGAGGCTAAAGACAACGTCAAATATCTTTAGACTCTTGAGAAATTCATCGAGCCTTTGTACGATGGAAATCCTGACACCATCAAAGAGACCCTTCCAGCTCTCATGAACAGTATCAAGATGATCCACACCATTGCCAGATACTACAACACCAATGAGAGAATGACAGGCCTCTTCGTGAAAATTACCAATCAGATGATCAACAACTGCAAGCACAACATTCTCAACTTCAGAAGAATCAGAAGAGGCGAGGCTGCCAAGAAGACACTGAACGATGATGTCCTTTGGGATCACGAAGCCTACCCACCAGATGAGCTCATCGAGATGCTTCAAAGCTGCATCGAGCTCAACTAAGCCTACCTCAAGTAATATGAGTTCACCAAGGAACGTCTCATGAATATGCCAAAAGGTAAGCAATTCGAGTTCTCTCCAAATCAAATCTTCGGTAGATTTGACTTATTCTGCAGAAGAGTCTCAAAGCTCATTGAGTTATTTGGAACAATTCAGTAATTCAAAACTCTTGAGAAGCACAATCTTGAAGGCATTACGCCAATCTTGGAGACATTTGACAAATATGTTGCCACTTTCAAGAAGAAGAACCACAAATTGCTGGATTCAACCAACAACACCTTTGACAGAGATTTCGTTGAGTTCAATGTTGGTGTATCTTCAGTCGAAACTGAGCTTCAACACTACATTGACAAGAACTTTGAGGTCATCACCAATATCGAGGACTCTTTGAAACTCCTGAGAAAGTTCAAGTCCATTCTCCACAGAGACAACCTGAAGAACGGATTGAACTCCAAGTACACCATCTTGTTCCACAACTATGGCCTTGAGATCCATCAGATTGAGGACCAATATCAGAAGTACAAGAACAACCCTCCAATCGTGAGAAACTTGCCAACAGTTTCTGGAAGCATCACCTGGTCAAGACATCTCTTCCACAGAATTTCAGGACCAATGGAGCAATTCCCATAAGACCTCATCAAACAGAAGGAGTCAAGAAGATTTGTCAAGATGTACAACAAGATTGGTTACACTCTTTTCTCGTTTGAATACCTTTGGAGACAAAAGTGGGCCCATGAGGTCGAGAAGGCTAAAGCTGGTCTTTAAGCCACTCTCATAATCAGGCACCCAGAGAATAACAAGCTCTATGTAAATTTCGATTCAGAGATCCTTACCCTCATCAGAGAGGCCAAGTGCCTCTCCAGAATTGGAATTGATATTCCTGAGAGTGCCAAAATCGTCCTTCTTCAAGAAGATAAATTCAAGATGTACAACAATGAGCTTCAATTTGTACTCAAAGAATACGACAGAATTGTCAACAAGATCAGACCAAACACCAAGAGCCTGCTCGTGCCACATCTCGAGGACTTGGAATACAAGTTGAGACCAGGTATGGTTACCCTTACATGGACTTCTATGAACATCGATGGCTATCTCCATCATGTCCACCAAGGCTTGGCCAAGCTTGAACAGCTGATCATCAACATCAACGACATCATGGAGAACAGAATCGAGAACAACTTGAAGAGCTTGTCCAAGACGGTGCTCGTGAACCTGCCTCAAGATGCTCAAACCTTCACTCTCGATGAATTCGTAGAAATGCAAGAGGAGTGGATCAGAGAAGAGTCCGAAAAGCTCAAGTCGAAGAACTACGAGGTCGAAGGAGCTGTCGAAGATTTGATCTAGACCATCTGCTCATACCAGCTTGATCAACACGTTGAGCCTATTTCTGCCGAGGAAATCCAAAAGCTCTCAAAGTACTACAACTGGTCAATGTATCAGGCTTTGCTCCATGCAACAAAGTACTCTCTTAACCAGATGAAGGAGCGTATTTGTGGAAGAAGGAACATGCCAAAACAGATCCTCAAGCCATTCTTTGAGGTCGATGTCCATCTTGAGGGAAGCACAGGTGATGGTGGATCATGCACTCTCAAGCCAACCCTTGAGGAGGTGCAAAGTGCTATCAACAGAGCTGCAAGCCATGTTCTCAAGTCCACCAAGAATGTTCAAAACTGGAACCAAAAGGATCAACCTGAGGAGCTCAGAGAGCCATTCTATGATTGGATCGCCAAGGACAAAGAAATTGTCAAGGTCATTCTTCTCCTTACTGGTTCTATTCAAGGAACCAAGAACAGTGTTGGAAGATTCCTTACAGGATTCAGCAGATTCGACTGGCTCTGGAAGAGAAACCAGGAGCAAGAACTCAAAAAGTTCAACGCAACAAATCCTCAACTTGAAGATTTCGAAGAGAAACTCAATGAATTCACAGATTTCAAAGACGAGGTTCTCGCTGTTCCAGGCCTTCATCAAATTGGTGCTTTGAGTCTCAAGACTGAGAATGTGAAAACAAGTCTGAAAAACAAAATCAGATCATGGCAAGATGCTTACTCCCAAGATCTGTACGTGCGAGCCAACAGAATGCTTGAAAGTCTGAACGATGACATCAAGCAAATCAGACTCAAGATCGAGAAGCCAGCCAAGGACATTGACAGCCTCGGTTAAGTCATGCAGGCGCTTGAGGAGATCAGACAGAAGGAGTCAGAGATCGAGATCCAGTTCAGACCAGTCATCGATATGTTCAATCTTCTGGAGACAGGCGACTACCTCACCGAAAGAGAAGGAGGAGGTGATGAGATGGATGCCGCCACCATCCTCGAGAAGGACTGGGCTAACTTGGTGAAGCAAGCAGTCGAAGTCAGAAACAATCTGCAAGGCCAGCAAGCTGAATTCAAGAAAACTCTCATCGGAAGAATCAATTTCCTCGTTGGAAATGTGCAGGAATTCAGAAAGGACTTCGACCAGAACGGACCAGCCGTCGCAGGTATTGACCCAAAGACTGCTCTCTACAGACTCAAGATGTTCCACGACGAGTACCTGATCAGAGAGAGAAAGTTCATCTCCTATAACGGCGGTGAGACTCTGTTCGGATTGCCTCATCAGAACTACCCAGAGCTCACTGAGACCAAGAAGCAAATTGAGCTGCTCGACAAGCTCTACAGTCTGTACTCCAAGGTCAAGGACACCATGGGCAAGTGGAGAGAAATCACATGGGTTGAAGTCGAAGAGCAAATCACCAATATGTCCGACCAGATTGATGCCTTCGGAAGAGACTGCGTGAAGCTGCCAGGTATCTTGAAGAGTTGGAGTGCCTACAAAGAGCTCAAACAAGAAATTGATGACATGACTGAAATCATTCCACTGGTAGCGGCTCTGGCCAAGCCCTCCATCAGACCAAGACATTGGGAAGAGATCATCGAAATGACCAAGGAAGAAATCCCATATACGAGCGAGACCTTCACCCTTGATCAGCTTTTGAAAGCCCCACTTCTTCAATTCAAGGATGACATTGAAGACATCACAGACTCTGCTGACAAGCAACTCAAGCTTGAGAGATCTCTCAATGAGGATATCATCGATTATTGGGAGGAAGCTGAGCTTGAAATCAAAATGTGGAAAGGAATTGAGCAACCATGCCTTCTCGGAGGAAATATCCAGGATATCCAAGAAAAACTCGAGGAGCATATCATGATGCTCAATCAATTTAATGCGGTAAGACATGTCACTCCATTCAAACCTCAAGTACTCTATCAGATTGGTCTGATCTCCGATGTTGCTGATACAGTTGAGAAATGGCTGAAGGTTCAAACCCTCTGGACAAACTTGGTGTCCGTCTTCACATCAGGAGATATTGCCAAACAAATGCCAACTGAGAGTAAGAGCTTCAAAAAGATCAACAGCTCTTGGCTCAAAATCATGGAGAGAGCAGCAGAAGGAAAGAACGTCATCAAGGTATGCATGAATGATATCCTCAGGAACTCTCTCGGAGGACTTCAAGAAGGACTCGAGGTCTGCCAGAAGAAGCTTGATCACTATTTAGAAACAAAGAAGATGATCTTCCCAAGATTCTATTTCTGCTCCAATGCCGATTTATTGAAGATCTTGTCCGTCGGTTCTGATCCAAACATGGTCCAAGATGACTTTGAAAAGTTGTTCGCTGCCATCAACAGAGTCAGATTTGATGAGCAAGACAGAAGACTGATCGTCGAAATCTACCAAGTGATGGGAGCCTGTGAAGAATCAGTTTTGCTTGCCGAAGGAGTTCATGCTGAAGGAAACATTGAAGAATGGCTTGTCAAACTTCAAAATGAAATGCAGAGATCTGTCCAAGGAATTTGCTCAAGAGGAGCTCAGGATTGTTTCTCATACAGTACCTTGTATGAATTCGTGTCTGCATATCCATCAGCTGTTGCCTTGTTGGGTATCTAGATGCGTTGGACCGAGAAGGTTGAAGATTGCCTCGAGAAGAGTCAAAAAGAAAAGCTTGGAGAGCTCCAAAAGGGAAAGAAGGACATCTTTGGAGTCATGAGCGAGCTTTCGCTTATGTGCCTCATGGATATGAACAAATTGGTCAGACAAAAGACTGAAACTCTTGTTACCATCCACGTCCATCAAAGAGATCTCTTCATCGACATCGAGAAGGATTGCCAACAGCACAAGATCAAGGACAAGAATGACTTCGAATGGCAAAAGAACACCAGAGTCTACTGGAGAACAGACACTGGACACGTCGCTATCTGCGTCACTGATGTCGAGTTCACATACTCATATGAATTCCTTGGAGCCAAAGAAAGACTCTGCATCACTCCTCTCACTGATAGATGCTACATCACTCTCTCATAAGCATTAGGAATGCTTTACGGAGGAGCACCAGCTGGACCAGCAGGAACTGGAAAGACTGAGACTGTCAAGGATCTCGGTTGCACTCTTGGTATTTACGTCGTCGTAACAAACTGCTCTGATGAGCACAAGTTCAGAGATATGGCCAAGATTTTCAAAGGAGTCAGTCAGAGTGGCCTCTGGGGTTGCTTCGATGAATTCAACCGTATTTCACTCCCAACCTTGTCTGTCGTTGCCGCTCAAGTTGAGTCCATCACTCAGGCCAAGAAGCAGGACGTGAAGAGATTCATGTTCCCAAATGAAGAGCATCCAATCGTCTTGATCAAGTCATGTGCTTACTTCATCACGATGAACCCAGGTTATGCCGGAAGACAAGAGCTTCCAAGTAACCTCAAGGTTCTCTTCAGAGGTGTCACCATGATGACACCAGACAGATAGGTCATTATCATGGTCAAGCTTGCTTCAGTCGGTTATAGCACTTTCGTCCAATTGTCTTACAAATTCAATATTCTTTACAAATTGTGTGAAGAACAATTGTGAAAGCAAAGACATTATGATTTCGGACTCAGAAACATCCTCTCCGTCCTCAGAACTGCTGGTAACTCCAAGAGATCAGAAAAGGAAGGAACCTCTGAAGAAATGATCATGGCCAGAACCTTGAGAGATATGAACATGTCTAAATTCGTTTCTCAAGATTCTCCACTTTTCATCCAGCTACTCAAGGATATCTTCCCACTGCAAACCAATATTCCAAAGAAGGAGTACAGAGACGTTGAAAAGGGAGTCAGAAAGCTCATGAAGGAAAACAACCTTGTTGACAAGCAAGAGTGGTTCATCAAGATCATCCAACTTTACGAGACCTCCCTTGTGCGTCATGGCTTCATGGTCGTCGGAACCGTCGGAAGTGGAAAGACAACCATCATGAACACTCTCACTGAGGCTTTGACTGAAGGAGGTCAAATGCATAGACTCACAAGAATGAACCCAAAAGCCATCACTGGTCCTCAAATGTACGGTGTTATGAACAACGTCACTGGAGAATGGATCTCTGGAGTCTTCTCTGAAATCTGGAAGAGAAGCAACAGCAAATCAAACAAACACATTTCTTGGATTGTTTGTGATGGTCCAGTCGATGCCATTTGGATCGAGAACCTCAACACAGTACTTGATGACAACAAGATCCTGACGTTGGCCAACAATGAAAGAATCCCAATGACTGACAACACAAAGATGGTCTTCGAGGTCGAGAACCTCAACAACGCTTCCCCAGCTACCGTATCAAGATGCGGTATCATCTTCGTGTCACCAACTGATCTCTTCTGGAGACCACTCATTGAGACCTGGTGCAGAGACAGAATTGAGATCAAAGGAACTTGCAACCCAGAAGAGCAAGCTTGGATTACCGAATTCACTGCCAAATACATTGAAAAGTCAGACTTGATGCTGGTCCTTGCCAGAGACTACTTCTTCGTTATGCCATGCCCAGAAGTCGTGAGAATCACCCAGATGCTCAATCTTCTCCAAGCCCTTCTCCAGCAATACATCCTCAAGCAAGAGGTGATCGACAAGCCAGCGCTTGAGAAATTGTTCATCTACTGCCTGACATGGGCTCTTGGTGGTCTATTCGAGACCGAAGACAGAGAGAAATTCCATAAACTCCTGGAGTCCAAGCACGCTCCTCTTCCAGCAATTTCAGCCCAGAGAATGTCTGTTGACAAAGAAACTGTCTTCGACTACTACGTTGATGAACAAACCAAACAATGGAAACTTTGGGAGGCTGAGGTTTGGAACCCACCCAAGAGAATTGCCTTCTCTCAATTGCTTATCCCAACTGGTGATTCAACTAGAGCTGAGTACATCGTCAACAAGATTGCTCACCTTCCATTGATCAAGCATCAAAAGAGAAACGAAGGATCTCAATTCAACACACTTCTCGTTGGTGGACCAGGTACTGCCAAGACTTCAGGTATCATCATGTACTGCACCAAGTTCAACATGGAGGAGACCAGCTTCAAGAGAATCAACTTCTCTAGCGCCACCACTCCATTGAACTTCCAAGATTCCATTGAATCTGAGCTTGAGAAGAAGCAAGTAAGAACTTTCGTACCACTCGGAGGAAAGAAGATGACTGTCTTCCTCGATGATCTTTCAATGCCATTGGTCAATGCTTGGGGAGATCAGATCACTCTTGAAATCACCAGACAACTTGTTGAGTGGAAAGGTTTCTATTTCCTCTCCAAGGATGACAGAGGTTTCTTCAGAACATGCGAGGGTCTTCAATTCCTTGGTGCCATGAACCACCCAGGTGGAGGTAGAAACGATATCCCACACAGACTCAAGAGACACTTCTTCTCCATCAACATGACCGCTCCATCTCAGAGATCCATTGAGAACATTTATGGTAGAATCTTGCAAGTACTATTCAACCCAAAGAAGTACTCTCAAGAAGTCATCAACATGAGACCATACCTCATTGATGCCACCATCAGCGTTTGGGATGCAGTCAAGAGAAAGCTCATGCCAACTCCAGCCAAGTTCCACTATACCTTCACCATTCGTGAGCTCGCAAGAGTATTCCAAGGCATCTGCACAGTCGCTCAAAAGCCAGACTACAAAGTAATTGCCAACTGCTCAAACGTCAAGGAGAAGATCAGATCAGAACTCTTCTTGATCGCTCTATGGAGACACGAGTGCGAAAGAACCTTCGTCGATAAGCTCATCAGCAACCAAGACAAGAAGACCTTCCAGGACATGCTCGACAGAGTAACCAAAGAAAAGTTCAGAGACTCCCTTGGATTCGATGACGAGCAACTTATGACCTCATACTTGTTCGCCGACTTCCAAAGAGACGATGTGCTTGACGAATATGGAGAGCTCGTTGAAGAAGCTCCATTCGTCTATGAAGCTTGCGAAAGTGTTGAGACCATCAAGGCCAGATGCAACCAGAAACTCGACCTCTACAACGAAAAGAACCCATCGAAGAAGATGAACCTCGTCATTTTCGACGATGCCCTCAAGCATCTTCTCAGAATCACAAGGACCATCAACTCACCAAGTGGAAACATCTTGCTTGTTGGAGTCGGTGGTTCAGGAAAGTAATCTCTTTCGAAGCTTGCCAGTTTCATCTGCAAGCATTACTTCTTCCAGATTTCACTCACCAAGTCTTACAACGACAACAACCTCAAGGAGGATATCAAGAATCTCTACACCGAGGCTGGACCAAAAGGCAATCAAGTCGCCTTCGTCATGACCGACGCCGAAATTAAATCTGAGAGCTTCCTTGAAGCCATCAACAGTATGCTCGCTACCGGTGAAATCCCAGGACTCTTCCCAAAAGACGAAAGAGATGTCATCGCTCTTGAATGCAAGAACATCTTCATGAAGGAAGTAGGAGTTAAAGGAATGGACCCAAGTCCATTTGAACTCTTCATCTACTTCATCAACAGAGTCAAGGATTGCCTGCATTTGATTCTCTGCTTCTCTCCAGTTGGAACAAAGTTCAGAGAAAGATCACAGAAATTCCCATCTCTCTTCTCCCAATGCGCAATCGATTGGTTCCTGCCGTGGCCCGAGGATGCACTTATTGCTGTGTCCCACAAATTCTTGGATGACTTCGCGATGGACGCTAAGAAGGAAGTCAAGATGGAGCTCGAGAGACACATGGGTAGATGCCATGATCTCGTCACTGAAGTGTGCGGAATCTACCTCCAGAGAATGAGAAGACATGTCTATGTCACCCCAAAGAGTTACCTTTCATTCATTCAACTCTACAAAGATGTCTACAAGTTGAAATATGATGGAATCGATGTCGAAGAGAGAAACATTGTGAATGGACTCGAAAAGCTCGCAGAAGCCTCAGCAGGTGTTGAGGAACTCAAGATCGACTTGAGAAAAGAAGAAGTCAAACTCAAGGAGGCCAGTGATGTCACTGACAAACTCCTCAAGGAAGTCGAGATTGAAAACAGAAAGGCCAAGGAGAAGGCCGATGAAGTCGCAATCGTTGCTGACAACTGTATCAGTCAAAAGAATTTGATTATGTCGCAGAAAGAGTAGGCAGACAAGGATCTTCAGAAAGCGTTGCCGTTCTTGAAGCGGGCTGAATCTGCTGTCGACTCAATCAAGCCAAAGGATATTGGTGAGCTGAAAACTTCCAACAGACCTGTAGACACTACAAAACTTATCATGGACACCATCCAGCTTCTCTTCTAGAGACCTCTCGACCCAGTCAAGCCAAAGCCAGATGGTGGTCTTCTCATCCTGAAGCAATATAACCCGTTCGTTGCTGACTCCTATGACAACCACACCAAAGCAACTTTGAGTAGCGCCAACTTCTTGAAGGACATGCTTGAGTTCTCTCAGGATCAAAAGGATAACATCAATGAGGAAACCATTGAGCTTTTGGAGCCATACCTCACTCTCAAGACACCAAAGGATGAAGACATCTTCGTTCCAGAAGTTGCTGCCAAATCCAGTGTCGCTCTCGTTGGTATGTGCACATGGGCCGCTGCTATGAGCGATTACCACAAACAATCCAAGATTGTGAAGCCAAAGCTCAGACTCCTCGAAATCAAGATGGGAGAGCTCAAGGAAGCTCAAGATGCCCTTCAAGTTGCCAATGACGAGCTTGCCGAAGTCACAGCACTGCAGGCCAGACTCAGAGCCAAGTTCGAAGGAGCTATGGCCACCAAGACCGAACTTCAAGAAAATGCTGCCAAAACAAGGAAGAAGATGGACCAAGCCAACAGGCTTATCACTTCCCTCCAGGACAACAAGGACAGATGGATCAACAACGCCAATGAATTCAAATCCTTGAAACAAAGACTTGTAGGAGATGTTGCCAAAGCATGTGCCTTCGTCTCATACTGTGGACCATTCAACGCTGAGTACAGATCCAAACTCCTCGACGAATACTTCCACACTGACTTGCTCGAAAAGCAAATTCCAGTGTCTGAGGACCTCAAGCTCACCGAGTTCTTGGTTGATCAAGCCACTGTTGGAGAATGGAACCTCGAAGGTCTTCCATCAGATGACCTCTCTATCCAGAACGGTATCATGGTCACCAGATCTTCCAGATACCCACTCATGATCGATCCCCAAGCTCAAGCTATTGACTGGATCAGAAGAAGAGAGCCAGACCTTCTCGTCCAGAACACCATCATCACCTTGAGTCACCCAGATCTCAAGAACGCCTTGAAATGGCCACTCCAAGAAGGTTTCCCATGCCTCATTGAGTCCATCGAAAACGAGGTTGACCCAATGCTTGATCCAATCCTTGAGAAGCAGATCATTGTCAAGGGAAGAAGCAAGCTCATCAAGATTGCTGATCAAGACATGGATTATGATGATAACTTCAGACTCTTCATGACGTCCCGTCTTGCCAATCCTCATTTCTCACCAGAGTTGGCTGCCAAAGCCACCATCATCGATTTCACCGTCACATAAGGTGGTCTCGAACAACAGCTCCTTGCCCGTTTGATTGGTAAAGAGCAGAAATCACTTGAGGACCAACTGACTCAACTCCAGGAGGAAGTCACCGCCAACACCAAGACCCTTCAATCCTACGAAGCTCAGCTCCTCGACCGTCTTGCCAACGCCCAAGGTTCGCTCCTGGACGATGCCGAGCTCATTGATGTGCTCGCCACCATCAAGGTCAAGTCCAAGGAAGTGGGAGAAAAGCTCGTTGAAGCCAAAGAAAAGGGAATTGAAATTAATGAGAAGAGAGAGCTCTTCAGACCATGCGCTGCTAGAGGTTCAGTCTTGTACTTCTGTGTCGTCGAGATGACCATGGTCAGCTGGATGTACAACACCTCGCTTGGCCAATTCTTGGGTCTCTACGATTACGCCATTGACTTCTCACCAAAAGCCCAGTTGATCAAGGACAGAGTCTCAAACATCACATCCTGGCTCACTGAGAAGACCTACAGATACATCAACAGAGGTCTCTTCGAGAGAGACAGGACCACCTTCAAGATCATGGTTGCCACCAAGATTCTCATCAAGGAAGGCAAACTGACTCCAGCTGATGTCGGTCTCTTCCTGAAGGCTGGTGCCGGTATCGAAGACAGGAACAAGCCATTCAACTGGATGGAGCAAAAGACATGGCTCAACCTCAAAGCCCTGTCCAAGCACAAGTTCGCCAACGAGCACACCTTCTTCTTCAAAGAGCTTCCCGACAGAGTCAACAGGAACGAGCAAATCTGGAGAAAGTGGATTGACGAGAACGATCCAGAGAACGCACCAGTCCCAGACTACGAAGAGAAGATCAGCGCCGACCAGAACATTGGCCACTTCATCCATCTCTGCTTGGTGAGAGCCATGAGAGATGACAGAACCCTGCTTGCTTGTGGCCAGTTCGTCCGAGAAGTACTCGGCGAGAAGTACGTGCAGCCCACCAACGACTCGATCCCTGACATGTACGAGGAGTCGAAACCCAACATCCCTGTTCTGTTCCTGCTGTCCGCTGGTGCTGACCCAACTGGTCAGATTGACGACTTCGCCAAGAAGAAGAAGCAGTTCCCAACTGGCAAGGTGTCCATGGGAGAGGAAATGGAGTTCCCAGCTGGCAAGCTCATCGATGAAGGACAAGCTGCTGGAAAGTGGGTTGTGCTCAACAACTGCCATCTCAGTGTTGAGTTCATGGCCACCATGGAAGATGTGCTCAACCCAAAGGATAAGGTTGTCCACGAAGACTTCAGACTCTGGATCACTTGCGAGCCAACCAACGACTTCCCACTCGGTCTGCTCCAAATGGCAATCAAGGTTGCCACCGATCCACCAAAGGGAATCAAAGCCGGTCTTTCAAGAACTTTCAACACCATAGTCAACCAAGACTTCCTCGAGAAGGTCGAGCCATATGACAAATGGAGAAACCTCGTCTTCTCAATCTGCTTCCTCCACTCCATCGTCCAAGAGAGAAGGAAGTTTGGAGCTCTCGGATGGTGCATCCCATACGAATACAACAACTCCGACCTCGAGGCTTCGCTTTGCTATGTCGAGAAGCACTTGACCGCGGCAGCTGCGCTCAACAACCCATACTCTTTCAAAGCTCTTCAATACATGGTGTGCGATGTCCAGTATGGAGGAAGAATCACTGATCTCCTCGACAGAGAGCTGTTCATTGCCTACGGTGCCATGTGGATCCAAGAGGCCATCTTCCAACCCAACTACTGCTTCAATGCTCAGGCCACTGACTTCATGTACACTATTCCAGATGCTCAAGAGCATGTCAAGTTCATGGAGTACATTGACGAAATGCCATCCTCAGACAACCCTCCAATCTTCGGGCTCCATCCAAACGCTGATCTGACTTTCAGTCTCAAGGAATCGACTGAGATGCTCAGCACCCTCATCGATACCCAGCCAAAGGACGGCGGCGGTGGCTCTGGAAAGTCATTGGAAGAAGAAGTCAGAGACAAAGTCGACAAGGAGCTCCTTCCACAGCTTCCAGCAGAATTCGTGGAGCTCGATGTCAAAGAAAGACTCAAGGTCTTGAGAGGACCAAGAGGACTTGGAGATTCTGGAAAGTATGACTTGATCCCCTTGAACATCTTCCTCTCCCAAGAGATCCAGAGATTCAACATGGTTCTCAGGATTGTCAGGAAGACTATGATTGATATGATTGAGGCTATTGACGGTAACGTAAGCATGACTCCTGATATCGTTGACTCCATCAACGCTGTCTTTGACTTCAGAGTGCCAAGGAAGTGGCAATATGATCCAACTGGTGCAGAGATCTCATGGTTGACTGCCTCACTCTCAGGATGGATCAAGGGTCTTCTTGACAGACACCATCAGCTTAGCAACTGGATTGGCAAGGAGAGACCTCCAAGCTTCTGGCTCACTGGTTTCTTCAATCCACAAGGTTTCCTGACTTCCATGAAGCAAGAAGTCACCAGACAGAGGAAAGCTCAAAACTGGTCACTTGATGAAGTACAGTACAGTTCTGAGGTTCTCAAGGAAATCATTCAAGGTGATGATGGAAGAATCGAAGGAAGACAAGTCAGTCCACCACAAGAGGGAGTCTATATCCATGGTCTCTTCCTTGAAGGAGCTGGTTGGAACAGAAGCGAGAGAAGACTCGAAGACTCCAACCCTAAGGAGCTCTACTACCAGTTCCCAATTCTCCACATTACTGCTGTCAGTACCGCCATCCCAGCTGGAGGACCAGCTGGAGCTGGAGCTGCCGCCAGACAGAGGGCTGCAGATGCAGAGAAGCTCCTATATCAATGCCCAGTCTACGTCTACCCAAAGAGAAACGACAAGTACCTGATCACCAGATGCGGTTTGAAGGCTGAAGCAGCTGGTGCTCCATCCAATCCAAACAAAGGACTCACAGCGCCAATGAAATGGAAACTCTGCGCTGTTGCTCTTCTTTGCTGCAAGGAGTGATTACTCGTTCTGCTATTCTATAGCTTTAAATCATGAACAATAGACCTCTTTAGAGAGGACCTTGCAATATGTATTTTTATTGTCGAAATGCATTTTCAATTTCAAAATAAGAATAACTTTAAAC
>Ga0206689_10369523_pt1 | contig 13607 bp, 1 predicted proteins | sample M110012015metaT_FD_159659 | JGI IMG/M metagenome (GOLD analysis project Ga0206689, IMG submission 159659) | Metatranscriptome of ammonia-oxidizing marine archaeal communities from Monterey Bay, California, United States - M1 100m 12015... | ecosystem: Environmental > Aquatic > Marine >...
GTATTGAATTTTTATTTGAATTTTTATTTGATTACTCTATGTTTGAAGCATAGAGGAACATAAATATACAAGAATGTCAAGCATATCAGGCTCTGAGCCTGACATCGCTGAGGTAGCTTCTGCCTCTTTAAATTCTGATTCCAAATGCGTAGACTGGATAAAAGGGGAAATCAAACAGATGTTCCCCGATGAGGAAGCAATGAGGGATGGAGCTTCTGATGCTAATGAGTGGATCAATGCCAAGTGGAGTGAAGAGGAATCCAATTATATTTCCCTTGCTACCACCTTCCTCATGTCTATCAAAGCCACTAACCTATACGTCTACCTCCTATTTAACAAAGATAAAGGCACGAATGATTTAAAGTTGTCATCTGACATACCCCAAACTTGGAGTCGCTTAATGTACTTTGTCCGTGATCCCAACAAGTTTGTTACTCCAGACAATGTTCAAGATATTATACATAGTGGTTTCGTACAGGATGATGTCACTTTTTCTCTTTTAGACATGATGTCTCACACGTACGTACCTTCAATTATGGGTAATACAAGCTGGCCAGATTCAGTAAAGAAAGACTTCTCAGGGCAACTCAATAAATTCATGGCCAATCTTACAGAGTCATATTTCCAAACTAAAGGGAAGACTGTATTATATGTTCCCAAGGAGGACATAGGTGAGCCTAGTGTCACTGCTCGTGATAAGGAGCTCAGTCAAAGGCTTGAGTCTGCTCTAATCCACTGGACTAGGCAAATTAAACAAGTGGTCAAGAATACAGACCATAGTGAATTAGGTGAAGATGCAGGACCACTAGTTGAAATTGAGTTCTGGAGATCAAGGTCTCTGGATCTCTCAGGCATACGTGAACAGTTGAATGACCCAGGCATCAAGCTCATTGTCGCTACTTTAGAATGCTCAAGGTCCTCCTATCTGTCTCCATTCCAAGACTTATCCAAACTTATTCAGAGAGAGGCAGTAGCTGCTGAAGACAACTTGAAATTTTTGTCTTCACTAGAAGAGCCTTGCAAAATTCTGTCAGAAGCAGAACCAAAGGATATTTCTCCTATTCTACCAGGCTTGTTGGAGGCTATCAAGGTGATTTGGAACACTTCTAGGTTCTACAACACTGATGAGAGCTTGGGAGGGCTTCTTCGCAAGGTTTCAAATGAGATTATTAACAGATGTTGTGATAAGATTTCCCTTACTGAAATATTTGATGGAAATGTGGTTTCTTGCGTGAGTACCTTGAGAGAATCAATTAGAGCTGGAGAGTTTTGGAAGGAGTTATATTCAAATACAGCTGATGCAATTAAAGATGAAACGAGACCTTGGGATTTCGACACTTCTTCTATATTTGCTCATATAGATGCCTTTGTCCAACGTTGTAGAGATTTGTTGGAGGTTTGTGAATCCCAAATGCAGTTTGCACCTCGTACCACTTTGCCTACGTTTGGAGGAACTAAAGGACTTGAAGTGACTAAGTCTATTATTGACATTCAAGCTGCCTTCCAGAAACTAGTATTGGGTTTGAAAGGTCTTGACTATTCCATCCTTGATGTGAAAGCCACAAGATGGCATGATGATTATAACACTTTCAAGAACGGTACTAAGGATCTTGAAGTTATGCTTACAAATGTGATACATGTAGCTTTTGACGTTGTCACATCCCTTACTCAACGTATTATGCTGTTGGAAACCTTCCAATCTATGGCTAAAAGGGAAGCAATTTGTCGTTGTGTAGAGAAGAAGACATCTGAGATGTATTCCTTATTTTTGCAAGAATTGGATTTAGTAAAGAAACACTTTAATCAAAACATGCGTAGTCCTTACATCACAGACAACCTTCCTCACTTTGCTGGACGTGCTTCTTGGGCTGAGTCACTCATCAAACGCATAGAAAAACCATTCAAAGTGCTCAAAAGTGTTGAAGCACGCTTGCCTGCTACTCCAGAAGCTGCAGAACTACGCTCTAGTCATGAGTTAACCCATGAGTCAATCCAACACTACATCCAGTCCCAACACCATGAGTGGTTCAACACTATAGATGCCACTATGAGCAAACGCCTTGAGAACAACTTGATTTATGTCGATGATAACGAAGGTGGTCTTCTTACAATGAACTTTGATAAAAAGGTGCTGCGCATGTTCCAAGAAGTTCATTACTGGGAACGCATGCAGTTAGAGATTCCTTATGTAGCTGTTGATATTCAAAGTCAAAGAGAAAATTTCAGAGTTTTGCAAGAGCATGTGTTGCTTGTTGTCAGAGATTATAACAAGATTTTGAATGCTTTGAATGAACAAGAGAGAAAGCTATTCCATGATCGTATTGATTATTTGGATAAATGCATCTACCCTGGAATAAACAAACTTACTTGGATCTCATCTCAAGAACAATTAGAATATTTTGTCAAGGAGGCTCTTAGTCAATGTAAAGAAGTGGAAGTCACAGTTGTTGAATATAAAGCTGCAAATAAGAACATTGATAGAGCTTGCCATGATGTGTCAGAGACGTTGCTTATCAGTATCGAAAAACGTAAGGTGTATGATTATGTAATATTTCAAGAAAACCAATCAGAGCATCGTGACGGAATTAAAAAGAATTTCAAAAATGCTTACGAGAAAATTAAAGCTGAGATGCGTGCTTTATACACTACCTTTGCTAATGACTCTGATGGTGTACAGGAGCAATGGATCAAGTACACTAACATGATTGATAAACAAATGGAAAATTCACTTAGACACACTGTTAAGCGTTCCCTTGTTGAACTTTCACGTCATCTCAATGGTGATGCCAAGACTGAGATATCCCCTCTCTTCTCTGCTGCAGTTGTGCTGAAGAGGAACCGTGTGGAGTTACTACCTTCTATTCAAGACTTATTCAATATGATACATGATATCTCAAGAGAATTAATCACTGTCACCTCCTGCATGCCTCGATTTACTGAACAAGTGGAGGTTGATGACAAGGGTGATAAACAGCCTAGTACCCTTCTCTCCTTCTATGAAATCATCTCCAACGATGAAGACACAACTCTCAAGACCATTGTTTCTATTACTACTGGCATTACTGCTATTGTTGATGCTGTACAGCAGTTCCTGTCTTATTGGGAGAAAAAGTACAAATACATGTGGGACCAAGACAAAGATGCTTATATTCGTCGTTATGAACTTGCTAAGAAACCGCTATCCTCTTTTGAAGAAGATATCAACAAGTATCTCAGCTTACAAGATGAAGTATTGTCTGAAGATGCTTCTACTACCATGAGGTTCCTTAGAATTGACTGCTCTCCTCTCAAGCAATCTCTTGTTGGACAGTGTGAGGAATGGGTATCCAAATTCACCCAACTTCTTAACAACCTTTCATTACAAGAATTGCGTGATATCCATCAACACTTTGCAACTAACACACTCCTTCTACAGAGACCACTACTCAATTTGGATCAACTTGCAGAAATGGTAAACCTTCAAAGCAAGCTTGTCGATGAGAGAGAGATGATGGAGGCTCGCTTCCAACCTTTACACGACAAATACACTACATTAGAGAAATTCAATGTCACTGTACCTGAAGAAGAAACCAAGATGCTGGAGAACCTTCAACCTGTTTGGAGTGCATTCCTTTCCATGCTTGACACTACTGCTGAGAACTTGGAAGTAGCTAAATTGAATTTCCATGAAAAGCTATCCAAGCTTATGGAGTCAAACACAAAAGAGATCACATCCGCTCGCGATCTCTTCAAGGTACAAGCACCTTTTACCAATGTCGGTTGGACAGTGGAGAGAGCTTTCACAGTGATAGACGAGTGGAAAACTATATGTATTGAAAGAAGATCAAAAATTTCTGAACTCAAATCTGGTATTGAAATCTTCAACCTGCAACAACCACCTTATAAAGAACTCTCACAGACAGAGAAGGACTTGGAATTCCTTGTTTCCATTTGGACTGTCGTCAAGGATTGGGAGGTTAGCTTCAATTCTTGGAAAGATGGAGTCTTTAATGCTTTGGAGGTGGAATCTATGGAAGAGAGTGCTACTAGAGTGAACAAGCGCATTGTGAAGTTAGGTCGTGAGATCCGCTCCTGGAGTGTTTGGGGCTTTATTAAGGAAAAGATAGAATCCTTCAAGCGCACGATGCCTCTTATCATTGATCTCCGTAACCCTGCCATGAGGCAAAGGCATTGGGATCAACTTATGGAAGTCATTGGGGAGAGGTTTGATCCTTATGGCGAGCAGTTCACATTAGCAAGTGTGATGTCATTCCGTTTAGACCAACATGCTGTGTTCATAGCTGAGCTTTCTCTCAATGCTTCAAAAGAGCTTGGTATTGAGCAAGCCCTTGCCTCTATTAAGGAGACTTGGAGTTCCTTGGAATTAGACATGAGTGAGTATAAAGATACTTTCAAAATGCGTTCTACGGAAGACTTGTTTGCTGCTTTGGAGGATAATACAGTGATGCTCTCTACCATGAAAGCTTCTAAATATTTCCTTGTTTTTGAACAAGAAATTTTAGGATGGGAAAAATCTCTCTCCCTAGTATCTGAGACTGTTGAGCTCGTGTTGCAAGTTCAAAGATCATGGATGTACCTTGAAAACGTCTTTGTTGGTTCTGAGGACATCATCAAACAGCTTCCTCAAGAGAGTAAGCTTTTCCAGGATGTACATACTCGCTTCTGTGGGTGCATGAACGACCTTAACACTGAAAAGATGGCATTGCCTGCTACAACAAAGGATGGTCGTTTGAATTTGTTGATGGACTTTGATGCCAAATTAGAAAAGATACAAAAGTCTCTTGAAAACTATTTAGAGAATAAGAGACAGCAATTCCCTAGATTCTACTTCTTATCCTCAGATGACTTACTAGAAATCCTAGGCCAAGCCAGAGATCCCATGAATGTTCAATCCCATCTTAAAAAGTGTTTTGAAGGCATTAAGAAATTGGACATGCATCTCACAGACTCAAGGAGACATCATGAGTCTGTTGGAATGTACTCTCCAGATGGGGAGTACGTATCATTTGTCAACCCTATCATTACTGAAGGTCGACCTGAAGAATGGTTAAATCATGTTGAGATTGCCATGTTTGCTACTACTAAGAAACACCTCAAATCCACTTTAGACCACCATAAGGGTACGAAAAAAGAGAAATGGGTCAAGGAGAACAAAGGTCAGTGTCTAATCTCAGCTGGCCAAATTGTCTGGACTGGAGAGTGTGAACGTGTATTAAGTGAATCTGAAAGTCCAAAATCTGCCCTTCGCCAGTTGAAAAAGAAATGGGTCTCTTACCTTAACAAGCTCACCATCATCACACGCTCCAAGTTGAACAAGATTGATAGGAAGAAGGTTGTCGGGCTTATTACCATTGAAGTGCATGCTCGTGATGTGATAGAAAAGCTATACAAGTCTGGTTGTAGCTCTATATCTGATTTTGAATGGGTCTCTCAATTGAGGTTCTATTGGGATAAAGAGCTGGATGAGTGTGTTGTAAAACAAGTCTTGTCTGTATTTAACTATGGAAATGAATACCAAGGAAATAATGGAAGATTGGTCATTACGCCCTTGACTGACAGGTGTTACGTCACACTAGGAGCAGCTATGTTTACTAGGAGAGGAGGTAACCCTCTAGGTCCAGCAGGAACAGGTAAAACTGAGACAGTCAAAGATTTTGGAAAAGCTTTGGCTCGTTATGTTATTGTCTTCAATTGCTCTGATGGTGTTGACTACAAAATGACTGGTAAGATGTTAAGTGGTCTTGCTCAAACTGGAGCTTGGGCTTGTTTGGATGAGTTCAATCGTATCATGGTAGAAGTCCTATCTGTTGTCGCAACTCAAATTTCTACAGTCATGCAAGCTATCAAAGAACGCAAGAAGAGGTTCAATTTCTTGGGTACGGAAATCCGCCTCATTCCCACTTGTGCCATTGCAGTTACCATGAATCCTGGATACGCTGGTCGTTCTGAGCTCCCAGACAACTTGAAAGCCATTATGAGACCTGTCTCTATGATGGTTCCAGATTTCACTCTAATTGGAGAGATCATGATGTTTGCAGAAGGCTTCTCTGCTGCCAAACCTTTAGCTAAGAAGATGATTGCTATCATGGAACTTTCTCAACAACAGCTATCTAAACAAGACCACTATGACTATGGTCTTCGCTCATTTGTCATTCCTATTGCTAGAACAGCAGGTCAATACAAGCGTTTGGACCCTGAAGGCTCAGAAGAAGTGCTTTTATACAGAACTATGCTCGATCTTATCAAACCTAAGCTTGTATTCCAGGACCTCCCTCTGTTCCTTGCCCTACTAGGAGATCTATTCCCTGGTGTCGAACAACCACCAGAGATTGTTGGTGATCTTCGTAAAGCTATTGAAGCTGAACTCCTTGAAATGAACATGCAGATCGTGCCCGAATATGTTGACAAAATCATTCAAATATTTGACTGCAAGGTGGCAAGGCATGGAAATATGATAGTTGGAAAGACAGGCTCTGGTAAATCTGTAGCCTGGAAGTCCTTGTCCCGTGCTATGGGCAAACTTAGTAAACGATTCCCAGACAATGAAGAGTACCAAGAGGTGCATATTCATTGCATCAACCCTTTGGCTTTATCCAACAATGAACTTTATGGTTCTTTTGATGAGGCAACACATGAATGGTCAGATGGAGTGTTAGCTAGAATCATGAGACAAGTGTGTAGAGATGAAGCTCCTTCACAGAAATGGATCTTATTTGATGGCCCTGTCGATACTCTATGGATTGAGTCTATGAATACTGTATTAGATGATAATAAGCTTCTCACACTTCTCTCTGGTGAGCGTATCAGCATGCCCCAACAAGTGTCAATCTTAATGGAAGTAGAGGATCTCTCAGTTGCTTCTCCTGCCACAGTATCACGTGCAGGAATGATTTATTTGAATGTTGAAGATCTAGGATGGCGCTCTGTTGTAACCTCTTGGATTAACTTGAAGAGCAAAGAGGGTCAAACTACTCTCGTTGACACTTTATGGAAGTTAATGAACAAATATATTGATGCTGCCTTGTTATTCAAACGTCTCCACTGCAATGAAAATGTGCAGACTGATCCTCTCAACACTATTAAGACTCTCATGACTTTATTTGACTCTCTCACTGCTGACAATGCATCAGAGGGAACACAAGGGAATCTTACTGAGCTGTGGTTCCTGTTCTGCCTAATTTGGTCTATTGGATCACCTTTAGATGAAGATGGGCGCAAGAAGTTTGATATGTTCTTGAGAGAACTAGATGCCAGTTACCCCAATACTGGAACTGTCTTTGACTACTATATTAACACAACCAAGGGAACATGGTGTCCTTGGGAAGATAAGCTTAGCGTGGTCTTCAAGCCTCCTGTGGGAACTCCTTCGGGAGAAATCATGGTCCCTACTGTAGACACTATTCGTACTAAATTTGTTGTATCATCTCTGGTGAATGTGTACCAACACACTGTTGTGGTTGGATCAGTTGGAGTTGGAAAAACAATGGTATGCAACAGTCTATTGGGATCCAACCTACCAGAAGGACGTGCTGGTATGGCTATGAACTTTTCAGCACAAACCTCTTCACGCTCTCTCCAAGCCACTATTGAGTCACGCATGGAAAAGAGAACCAAAGGTGTCTTTGCACCTGCTGGGGGTAAGAAACTGGTTTGCTTCATTGATGATTTGAACATGCCACAAAAATCACCTTTCGGCTTTATTCCTCCTCTGGAGCTTCTCAAGTTATGGATTGATAACGGATTCTGGTATGATCGTCAGAAGCAGGAGGTTAAACATATCAAGGATATGCAGTTAATTGCAGCCATGGCTCCTGCAGGAGGAGGTCGTAACCTCTTCTCTCAACGTGTATTAGCCTGTTATTCTCTTATTAATATGACTATGCCTGAGGTTGTTCAACTACAACGTATCTACTCATCCATCCTCAACCACCACCTTATAGACTTTGATGATGAAATCAAGCCATGGGGTGATAGCATAGCAACAGCATCGATTGCAGTGTACCAAACCATCTTCCAAGAATTGTTACCCACTCCCTCAAAATCACACTACATCTTCAACACGAGAGATTTGGCCAAGGTCGTTCTTGGTGTCATGCAATCCTCTAGAGGCTTTTATGATAACAAGGAAGTTATGCTACAACTCTGGGTACATGAGAGTTTGAGAATCTATGGAGATCGTATGTGGGATAGTAAGGACCGTGTATGGCTTCAAGCAAGATTAGAAGAGAAGCTCAATTCAATTTTCCAAACAAGTTGGTCATCCTTATTTGAAACTGGCGAGGTCATGCCATTTGTATCATTCATGCGTGATATTGAACAGCCTCCTTATGAACCTGTTAATGACATTTCTGCCCTAAAATCTTTCCTTCTGGAGAAACTGGAAGACTATGGCTTGGAACCAGGCTGTTCTGCCATGGACTTGGTATTGTTCAAGGATGCCTTGAATCACGTCTGCCGCATTCATCGCATTTTATGCCAAAACAGAGGTAATGCATTGCTCATTGGTGTTGGTGGCTCAGGTCGTAAATCTCTTTCAAGACTTGCATGCTATGTTGCAGAAATGACAAGCTTCAGTATTGAGATTACAAAGAATTATAGGATTCTTGAATTTCATGAGGATATTAAACTGTTGTACAGACAATGTGGTGTAGACTGCAAGAAAACAATGTTCCTAATAGACGACACACAAATTGTTGAAGAAACTTTCTTGGAAGATGTCAATAATATCCTCACATCAGGAGAAGTGCCAAATTTATTCCCTTCGGATGAAATAGCTGGTATTTGTGATGAGGTCCGTTCTGCTGCCAAGGCAGAAGGTGTAGCTGAAACTACAGATGCTCTCTTTAACTTCTTCTTAAGTAGAGTCAGGAATAATTTGCATTTGGTCTTGTGCATGTCTCCTATTGGAGATAACTTCAGGGCTAGATGTCGTATGTTCCCAGGGCTGGTTAATTGCACAACTATTGACTGGTTTACTGATTGGCCTTCAGATGCTCTGTATGAAGTTGCTGAGAAGCAATTGGAGGAAGAGAATCTACAAGAAGATGTCAAGAAGTCAATCTGTCAAGTTTTCGTCACTGCTCACACATCTGTTGTGGAGATGTCAGATCGTATGAAGAGTGAACTAAGTCGTCAGAATTATGTCACCCCTACAAATTATTTAGAATTCGTCAATGGTTACATAAAACTTCTCAAAGAGAAGAGGAAGACTATTGGTGATAAAGTTGGCAAGTTGAGAGGTGGTCTTGAGAAATTGGATGAAACAGCTACTCAAGTAAGTGAGATGCAATTAGTGTGCCAGGAGAAACAGGTTATTGTTGCCAAGGCTAAGAGAGAATGTGAGGAGTTACTAGTAGAGATTGTTCAGGATAAGAGAATTGCTGATGAGCAGGAGAAACAAGTCAATGCTGAAGCTGAAAAGATTACCAAAGAGACTGCAGTGTCAGATGCCATAGCGAAGGAGTGTCAAGCAGGTCTTGACAAAGCTTTACCTGCCCTTGAAGCTGCCCAAGCTGCATTAAATGTGCTTACTAAAAAGGACATGTCAGAATTAAAAGCATATTCCAAACCACCAACCTTAGTAGCTCTGACCTTAACTGCTGTCATGACTGTATTGCGTAAAGCCCCTACTTGGGACGAGTCCAAGAAACAGATGGGTGAAACAAGTTTCCTTAGTAAGCTTGTTAATTTCGACAAAGATTTGTTAGTTGACTCTCTTTTGAAAAAAGTTGGAAAGTTCACTAGTAATGCTGACTTCACTCCAGACAAAGTTGGTGGAGTATCAGCTGCTGCTAAAGGACTGTGTCTATGGGTAAGAGCTATGGAGCTATATGGTTGGACGGCAAAGGAAGTTGCTCCTAAGAGAGCTGCTTTAAAATTAGCACAGTCTCAGCTTCAAAAGAAGCAGAAGGCTTTGAAAATCACACAAGATGCACTTGCAGAGGTTCTAGCTAAAGTCCAAGCTTTGAAAGATAAGTATGATTCATCAACAGCAGAGAAGGAACGACTTCAAGATGAATTAGAAGATCTTGAAGGAAAACTAGGAAGAGCAGAGAAACTTGTCATTGGTCTTGCTGGAGAAAAAGGTCGTTGGGAGTTATCCATCCAAGAATTTGAGAAAGATCTGAATGCCACCCCAGGAGATGTTGTAATTGCTTCTGCTTTCTTGTCATATGCAGGTCCTTTCCCATCTGAATATAGAGAGGAGTTGGTGCAGGAGACATGGATGACTCAGGTGAAAAGACTGAATATCCCTTCTTCTGAAGATTTCGACTTTGCAAGTTTCCTAGCAGATCCCTCTGATGTTAGAGACTGGAACATTTTCGGACTCCCTTCGGACTCCTTTTCAACAGAAAATGGAGTGCTTGTCACAAGATCTAATCGCTGGCCATTAGCAGTAGACCCTGCAATGCAAGCAAATAACTGGATTCGCAATATGGAAGCCAACAATAATCTCAAAATTCTTGATTTACAAATGTCTGACATGGTGCGTCATATGGAAAATGCAATTCAATTTGGCCAACCTGTACTCCTTCAGAACATTGCTGAAATTATTGATCCTGTGTTAGAGCCTCTGCTATCGAAATCCTTCATCAAACGTGGTAACCAAATAATGATCAAGATGGGAGATAAGGAAATAGATTTTAATCAAGAGTTCAAACTCTTCTTGACAACGAAGTTGGCCAATCCTCATTATACACCTGAGATTAGTACCAAAACTACAATCGTAAATTTTGCTGTAAAACAACAAGGATTAGAGTCTCAACTACTATCAATTGTGGTGAAGAAAGAGCGTCCTGATCTCGACAAGCAAAAGAATGATTTGGTTGTTAAGGTTGCACAAGGTAAACGCACTCAAGCCGAACTGGAAGACCAAATTCTCCAGCTTCTATCCACTGTATCTGGATCACTATTAGACAATGTCGACTTGATTAATACGTTAGATCAAAGTAAATGTACATGGGAGGAGGTAAATGAATCTCTTAAGATTGCAGAAGAGACTTCAAAGAAGCTCGACATTGCTGCTAATGCATACCAACCTTGTGCAGTACGTGCCGCTGTACTATATTTTGTACTAAACGACTTGTCGAGAATTGACCCTATGTATCAGTTCTCTCTAGCTGCATATGTAGGTGTTTTTACTCTCTCTATTTCTAAATCTAATCGTCCAGACACTATCGAGGAACGTATCAAGTCTCTTAATGACTATCATACCTTTTCTGTGTACAACTACACTGCAAGAGGTTTGTTTGAGAGACACAAGTTGTTGCTTTCCCTACAGATGTGTGCTCAGATTCTCTTTGCTGCAGGTCAAATTAATAAAGAAGAGTGGCAATTTTTCCTACTAGGTGGTCAAGTGCTTGACAAAGAAGATCAGGTGTCTAACCCTGCCCTTAGCTGGATTTCTGAAGCTGCCTGGGATAATATCACTGAATTAGACAAGCTCCCACATTTCAAGGGCATTGTTTCCTCCTTTGAGCAAAGCACCAGTCAGTGGGAAGAGTGGTATAGAGAGAACTCCCCAGAAGCAGCTCAGCTGCCTGGAGAATGGGAAAATAAGTGCAATGAACTTCAACATATGGTCTTAGTACGTTCCTTACGCCCTGATCGTGTAATTTTCAGTGCCACTTCCTTTGTGGCTAATGCTTTAGGGAGAAAATTTGTTGAGCCACCTGTACTGAACCTCATGGACACCTACAATGACTCTTGTCCTCAAGATCCCCTTATCTTTGTCCTATCACCTGGTGTCGACCCCTTAGTCAACCTTCAAGCTCTTGCCAAAGAGCTCAACATGGCAAATAAATTCTTTTCTGTTGCATTAGGACAGGGGCAAGCACCTATTGCTACTCAAATGATTAATGATGCTGCTAGGGAAGGTAACTTGGTCTTTTTGGCTAATTGTCATCTCATGACCACATGGTTGCCAACATTAGAAAAACTTTTAGAATCATTGAAGAACCCTCATGAGGACTTCAGACTATGGATGAGTAGTAATCCTTCTCCAGATTTCCCCATGGGAATCCTTCAGAAAGGTATCAAAATGACTACTGAGCCACCTAAGGGTTTCAAGGCTAACTTACAGCGTCTATATGCCACCGTCACTGAAGAAGCATTTGCTGAATGCCGCAACAGCCACAAGTACCAAAAATTGTTCTTTGCTCTATGTTACTTCCACTCTGTCTTATTGGAGAGAAGGAAGTTTAGGACATTAGGTCTCAACATTCCTTATGATTTCAATGATACTGATCTCAAAGTTAGTGATGACCTTCTCAAAACGTACTTGGACAAGTATGAGGAAACACCATGGGATGCATTGAAGTATCTCATTGCTGAGGCCAATTATGGTGGCAGAGTGACCGATGAGTTAGATCGCCGAGTATTGAACTCTTATTTGAACCAATTCTACTGCGAAGAAACGCTTGCAGTTCAAAACTATCCTCTCTCCCCTCTCTCCTACTATTACATTCCTGACACTGGTAGTCTCCAATCATTCAAAGACTACATCTCCACCTTACCTACCACGGATAGGCCAGAGGCTTTTGGCCAACATCCAAATGCTGATATCTCTTACCAAATTGAAGATTCCAAGATTATCTTAGATTCTCTTGTATCCCTACAACCCAAGGCTGCTTCTGCAGGAGCTTCCACTTCAGAGGCAAAGGTCTCTATAATCATTCAAGATCTCAAAGATAAGTGTCCCAAGCAATTTAACCTTGAGGATGTCATCAAGAGTAAAGCAGATGATCCTTCTGCTCTACACACTGTACTCTTCCAGGAGATTGATAGGTATAATACTCTGCTGGAATCTATTATCACCAACTGCGAAAGTCTTGAAAAGGGTATCAAGGGTCTTGTTGTTATGTCTGGAGAGTTGGAAACCATGTTTGATAGTTTGGATAAGGGTAGAGTACCAGCTGTATGGCTTAAAGCATACCCTTCATTGTTGCCTTTAGGGTCATGGATGAGAGATCTTATTCAACGCATTGCTCAATTGACAGAGTGGGTTACAGATACATATCCTAATGTATTCTGGCTCAGTGGATTCACTTATCCTACTGGATTCCTTACCTCTGTTCTGCAAACAACTGCAAGAAAGAATGCATTGCCTATTGACACCTTATCATGGGAGTTTACTATCATTAACCTGGATGAAAAGGAGATTACACAACCACCAAAAGAGGGTGTGTACATTAAAGGAATGTTTTTAGAAGGGGCAGGTTGGGACTTTGAGAATGGCTGTTTGGCCGAACCAGATCCAATGGTTCTCATCGTGCCTATGCCTATTGTCCACTTCAAACCAATTGAAAGCAAAAAGAGATCTCACAAGGGCATATACAGTTGCCCACTTTACATCTACCCCGTCAGGACTGGAAGCAGAGAAAGGCCTTCATACACTCTTAGCATAGATCTCAAATCGGGTACTGTCGATCCAGAACATTGGGTTAAGAGAGGTACAGCCTTACTCCTTTCGCTCAGCACTTAATCTGAAAAAAGATCTCCCAAGTTACGACCTAGAAATAGTAATAAGAAACTAGGAACAGGTCTTGATTCAGTTGTATATTATGTTTTTTTGAGTTGTACCTTTATATTTCTCACTTAATTATTCA
>Ga0206689_10104092_pt1 | contig 13250 bp, 9 predicted proteins | sample M110012015metaT_FD_159659 | JGI IMG/M metagenome (GOLD analysis project Ga0206689, IMG submission 159659) | Metatranscriptome of ammonia-oxidizing marine archaeal communities from Monterey Bay, California, United States - M1 100m 12015... | ecosystem: Environmental > Aquatic > Marine >...
ATTTTGCTGATCCAGTTATCAATATGCCCTTGTAGCTCAGTCGGCAGAGCGCGTCCTTGGTAAGGACGAGGTCGGCGGTTCAAATCCGCTCGAGGGCTCCATATAACAATAATAAGTAAAAAAGCTAAATATTTAACTTACACCTATTCTCTCTAATCCCGATAATAAAACTAACTTTACCGATAATTTAAAGCTATGGCTAAGGAAACATTCGAAAGAACTAAACCTCACGTAAACGTCGGCACTATTGGACACGTAGACCACGGAAAAAGCACATTAACAACAGCTCTGCTCAAAGTACAAAGCGACGAAGGACTCGCAGAATTTAAGTCTTACGCTGATGTAACGAAAGGAGGCACCATACGTGACGACTCAAAAACGGTTACGATTGCGGTATCTCACGTTGAGTATGAGACAGAGAACCGTCACTACGCTCATGTAGATTGTCCAGGTCACGCTGATTTTGTTAAAAACATGATCACAGGAGCTGCTCAAATGGATGGCGCCATACTTATTGTTAGTGCTGCAGATGGCCCTATGCCTCAAACTCGTGAGCACATTCTTCTTGCTCGTCAAGTAGGTGTCCCAAAAATCGTTGTTTTCCTTAATAAAGTTGATTTACTCGATGATGAAGAATTACTCGAACTGGTAGAAATGGAAGTACGTGAGCTTTTGAGCAAATATGAGTTTGATGGAGATAATATAACCATCGTCAAAGGCTCTGCCCTTGCTGCAATGGAAGGTAAAGAAGAGGGTAAGAAGGCAATAAAAGATCTACTCGATGCCATTGATTCTGATATTGATGAACCCACACGTGATACAGATAAGCCCTTCCTTATGTCAGTTGAGGACGTATTTTCCATAACAGGACGAGGCACTGTTGCCACCGGACGTATTGAACGTGGAATGGTAAAAACAGGCGAAACAATCGATATCGTAGGGCTATGTAAAACAAAAACGACTACTTGTACTGGAGTCGAGATGTTTCGCAAAATACTTGATCAAGGCCGGGCTGGTGACAACGTTGGACTTCTTTTACGAGGTGTTGAAAAAGATGGTGTTGAGCGAGGTCAAGTGCTTGCAAAACCGGGCAGTATCACTCCCCATAAAAAAGGTAAAGCTGAGATTTATGTTCTCAGTAAAGATGAAGGTGGTCGACATACTCCTTTCTTTAATGGGTATCGCCCTCAATTTTACTTTCGCACTACAGATGTTACTGGGATAATTAACCCTCCTGAAGGTACAGAAATGGTCATGCCAGGTGATAATGTCTCTGTTGAAATCGATCTGCAAAAGCCTATTGCAATGGAAAAAGGACAGCGTTTTGCTATTCGAGAAGGTGGAAGAACTATCGGTGCTGGACGTATTACTGAAGTCATTGAGTAATCTCTCTCATATAATATAAATATTTTTACCCAATTCCTTAGCTTTACAGTTTACCATTGCCTGTTATTTTTCGATTCTTAGCAAGCAGCTCATACGGCAGTGGCTCAATTGGTAGAGCATCGGTCTCCAAAACCGAGGGTTGAGGGTTCGAGTCCCTCCTGCCGTGCCAATTAAACATCATGACTCATATTCTAAAAAGAATTCGACTATTTAGCCAAGAAACTTTTCTAGAGCTCAAAAAAGCATCATGGCCAACAAAAATAGAATTGCGTGATTCCACAATTGTCGTACTTATTGCAACAACTTTCCTTGGAATCTGTATTTTTATTGCAGACTGGTCTCTATTCAACTGGGTCTCTTTACTGGGACAATGGTTCTCAAAAAGAATTTTATAACTGATTATTTTATAATTTGCTAAAATTTAAATTGTACGTGTAATCTATTTTATTCATGGTTTCTCCTCCTCAAGCGATAACTACCGGATGGTATGTTGTGAAAACACTCGTCAATAAAGAAGAGGGTGTAAAACGTTACTTGGATACCGATCTCAAATCAAAAGAGATGGATAATTATATTTTTGATGTCCTTGTGCCAACGGAGACAGTTTCTGAGGTCAAAGGTGGGAAAAAAATTTCTAAAGTGCGCAAATTTTATCCGGGTTATGTCTTTATCAAAATGAGCCTTTACGACGATAATGGAAAGTTACTTCAAGCACCATGGCTTTTCATCAGAGAAATTGAAGGTGTTTCAGGATTCTTGGGAGGTAATAAGCCCGTTGCTTTAAAAGACGCTGAAATCGACTCAATTATCAATCAAGTTAAAGAAGCTGAGGGTAAAGAAGTACCTAAAGTTCGCTTCGAAAAGGGAGAAGAAATAAAAATAACAGATGGTCCCTTCTTAAATCTTAACGGTACAATTGATGAGATTGACAGTGAAAGAGGAAAACTCAAAGTATCAGTCTCTATATTTGGCAGATTTACACCAGTTGAATTAGAATTTTGGCAAGTAGAACGTATTGAAAAATCATAAATAGAATCTAAATGGCTAAACCAGTTACAAAAATCATAAAACTTCAACTCCCCGCAGGCGCCGCAAATCCTGCTCCTCCAGTAGGACCTGCCCTCGGTGCGGCAGGTGTCAATATAATGGAGTTTTGCAAACAGTTTAATGCTGAAACCAAAGATCAGACAGGAACTATTTTACCCGTAGTCATTTCTGTCTATAAAGATCGCTCCTTTTCTTTTATTCTTAAATCTCCTCCGGCAGCAGTCTTACTTAAAAAAGCAATTACTGTTGATAAAGGCTCTCCAATACCTAATCGGAACAAAATTGGGAAAGTAACCCGTAAACAATTAGCAGAAATTGCTAAGACTAAAATGAATGATCTCAACGCTAAAACGGAAGCTGCTGCGATAAATATTATCAGTGGTACCGCCAAAAGCATAGGCATAGAAGTTGAAAGCTAAAACTAGAACGCATCTTGCTAAATATATTAATAGGATCTAAAAATGGCTCGCAAAATAAGTAAACGCATCCAATCAGCGCAAGCTGTAGACAACCTAAAAGAATCTCACTCTATCGAACAAGCAGTTGAACTACTTGATAAAATGCCAAAAGCTAAATTTGACGAAACGGTTGAACTTTCTGTTGCCCTTGGAGTAAATCCAAAACAAAGCAATCAAATGGTTCGTGGCGTTGTTGAATTACCTAACGAGAGCGGTAAAAAGCTCACTCTAGCCGCATTTGTCGAAAACACAGAAGCTGCACTACAAGCTGGCGCAGACTACGCTGGTCTGGATGACCTTATTCAGAAAGTTAAAGATGGCTGGACAAGCTTTGACGTAGCAGTGGCTACTCCATCAGCGATGAGAGAGGTACGTACTATCGCTCGCGTACTCGGACCTCGCAGACTCATGCCTAATCCGAAAAGTGGAACAGTAAGCGATGACATTACCCAAGCCATTCAAAAAATTAAAAAAGGAGGGCAAGTTGAATTTAAAATGGATAAGACTGCTAACGTTGCAATCATCATGGGAAAACGCTCCTTTGATGCAGATAAATTGATAGAGAATATCAGAACAGCAATTGAAGTTTTAGGTCGTTCACGCCCTTCAGAGCTAAAAGGACGTTTTATAAAAAACATGACATTATCCTCTTCAATGAGCCCAGGCATAAAGCTAATAAATAGTCTTTTTAGTCATTTTTAATTTTTTTGACTTGCTCATAGAAAAACTTATCAGATATATTTAAAGATTTTCCTAATTACCCCAAGATGAGAGACGAAAAAAAATATCTTGTTGATGAACTTTGTTGTTATCTCGACAAGTCTAGTTACTTCTTTCTGACGAACTATGAACGTATCACAGTAGAAGAGACAAAAACGCTGAGAGAACGATTAGATGAATTTGACGCAGAGTTTCATGTCGTTAAAAATCGAATGTTCAAAGTTGCTGTGGAAAAGCAAGGGTTCTCTGATCTCAGCCAATGGCTGAGCGGACCTACCGCTATCATCAGCGGTGGAGATAATCCCCCAGGCACAGCCAAAGCTGTCAAAAAATTTTTCAAAGAGACGGAAAAAATATCTTTAAAAGTAGGAATGCTTGAGAATAAGGTTCTTACTGCTGATGAAATAAACGAACTCGCTACACTTCCAAGCATCGACATTCTCAGATCCCAACTAATGGGACTATTACAAACTCCTGCCCAACGCATGGTAACGGTACTACAGGCTGTCCCTCAGGGACTTCTCAATGTTCTTGATGCTAAAGCAAAAAATGAATAACTCTCTTTCTCTTTCTCTTTCTCTTTCTCTTTCTCTTTCTCTTTCTCTTTCTCTTTCTCTCTAAAAAATAATCATAAAACATCTAAACCTAATAAATAAATATAACCAACAACCCTCTACTAGGGGAGCAGTTCCCTTAAACATTTTTTGCTCAAAAACACTAGTAGTCAAAAAAAAGAAAAATGGCAGATATAACTAAAGAACAAGTCGTCGAATGGTTAAGTACTCAAACCGTCCTTGAGATTGCAGGTCTGGTAAAAGATCTAGAAGATAAATGGGGTGTAAGCGCCGCAGCACCCGTAGCCGTTGCTGCAGCCGGATCTGGCGCAGCCGGTGGCGAAATAGCCGTTGCTGAAGAAAAGACCGAATTTGATGTTATCCTCAAAGCTGCTGGGTCTAACAAAATTGGTGCTATTAAAGTAGTGCGCTCAATTACAGGACTAGGTTTAAAAGAAGCTAAGGAGCTAGTTGAAGCAGCCCCAAAACCGGTAAAAGAATCGGCTAGTAAAGAAGATGCTAAAAAGATAAAGAAAGAACTCGAGGAAGCAGGCGCTGAAGTTGAAATAAAATAGCAAAAATAAAAATCTTACTATCTCCAAACCGCTGCATAATAAATAAAAAGGCTCACGCCTTTATATATTTTCAGATGTATATGAGACTATTCCTCTCATCTTACGCTGAAGCTCACTCGTTTACCTTTTACACTTCGAAAATAAAGGAATGATTCCTATCAAACATGAATAATATAAACACCTTACCTGAGCGTAAATCCTTTGGTAAAATAAGAGAAGTAATGAGTCCTCCCAATCTGATATATAATCAGATTGACTCCTTTCATAAATTCATCCAGTCCGACTGTCTCCCGGAAAAAAGAACTCATGAAGGACTCGAAGCTGTTTTTAAAGAAGTATTCCCTGTTGAAAGCCACAACAGACGTATTCGGTTAGAATACATTTCTTATTCTCTTTCTGAGCCCAAATCCTCAGAACTACAATGTTTGATTGATGGTACTACATACGCAGCTGGCCTCAATATGAAGCTGCGTCTCTGTGAAGAGGAAGCTGTAAAAGAGGAAGAAATTTACATGGGAGAAATGCCCATTATAACCGATCGAGGATCGTTTGTGATCAACGGCACTGAACGTGTGATTGTTAGCCAGCTACACCGATCCCCAGGAATCTGCTTTGAAAAAACCACCCACAGTAGTGGAAAAACGCTCTACAGCTTTCGTATTATTCCAGATCGTGGAACTTGGCTTGAAACTTTGTTTGATAACAATGATTTGCTTTACGTTCACCTAGATAGACGTAGACGTAGACGTAAATTTTTACTTACTACACTGCTGCGTTCTTTAGGATGCAGCACAGATCTCGATATATTAACTCTTTTCTACAAAGTAGAAAACATAGCTATCAAAAAGGCTTTGAGCCTCGATGACGTCAGCCAGTACGTTTTTATCGAAGACATTGTAGACGCTGAAAAGGGTCTTATCATGGCCAGAGCATTTGAGCCCTTGACCAAAACAATACTACGTACGCTTCAGAGCAGTAACACTACCCAAATTAATGTTACTGATACCTCAGTTGATGAAGGTGCAATCATTCGTTGTCTTAAGAAAGATACTACTCGTAACCAAGAAGAAGCACTTAAAGACATTTATAAACGACTTCGTCCAGGAGAGCCTATAACGGATGCTAATGCAAAGACATTCCTGAAGCGTCTTTTTATGGATCCTAAACGTTACGACTTAGGACGTGTTGGACGCTACAAAATAAATCAAAAATTAAGTCTAAATACTGATCTTGATGCCCGTATTATTAATATTGAAGATATTATCGAAGCCACACGATATCTTATTAAACTGAAAAATGGCGAGGGTTATGTTGACGATATTGACCATTTAGGGAGTCGCCGGATCCGCACTGTGGGAGAGCTGTTAATGAATCAATGTCGCATTGGTTTAAGTCGCACAGAACGCCTGGCAAAAGAACGGATGTCCCTCTACGATCAAAGCATCGACGCTCTGACGCCTCAAAAACTCATTAACCCTAAAGCGCTCAGCACTGTCATTCGTGACTTCTTTGCGCGTAGTCAGCTGAGTCAATTCATGGATCAAATTAATCCACTTGCTGAATTGACACATAAAAGAAGGCTTTCTGCGCTAGGTCCTGGCGGGCTTAATCGAGAGCGCGCAGGCTTTGAGATTCGAGATGTTCACCCCTCTCACTATGGTAGAATCTGTCCTATCGAGACCCCCGAAGGACCTAATATCGGACTTATCAATTCGTTGAGTATTTACTCTAGAATAAACGAATTTGGTTTTATTGAAACGCCCTACCGTGTTGTTGAAAAAGGATGCGTCCTTGATCAGGTACATTACCTTACCGCAGATCAGGAAGAGCAAAACGTCATTGCTCAGGCTAATTCTGAAATCGATGATAAAGGTAATTTTAAAGGAAAAGTTACTGTACGTAAGGACGACGACTTTCTGGAGGTTGAACCTGAAGAAGTCCATTATATGGATGTCTCTCCAAAGCAACTTGTCTCTGTTGCGGCTGGACTCATCCCCTTTCTTGAACACGACGATGCTAATCGTGCCTTGATGGGCTCAAATATGATGCGACAAGGAACGCCGTTGCTCAGAACAGAAGCACCTTTCGTCGGCACTGGGATCGAAAAAGTCGTAGCATGTGATTCCAAAATTGTTGGAATCTCAGAAACCGATGGTATTGTTGCCTCAGTTGGTGCAAAAAGAGTGGTTATCACAAAAGACGGCACTCTCCCCACAAAGTTTGAGCGCAAACCCAAGACAGACGAAAAAAACGGTGTATATGTCTACAATCTGCGCAAGTTTATGCGTTCCAATGCGGGAACGTGTTTTAACCAAACTCCTACTGTCAAGAAAGGACAGCCTGTAAAGGCAGGCGATGTCATTATTGACGGTGCTTGTACATCTGAAGGTGAGCTTGCCCTTGGATATAATGTTCTTGTAGCCTTTATGTCTTGGAACGGTTATAATTTTGAAGATGCTATTTTGATCAGTGAAAAACTGATAAAAGAAGATGTCTTTACCTCCGTATACATCGAAGAGTTTGAAGTTGCAGCACGTGATACAAAATTAGGACCTGAAGAAATCACACGGGATATTCCCAACGTAGGTGAAGAAGCGCTAAAAGATCTCGATCACAGAGGTATCATTCGCGTTGGCGCTGAAGTTAAGCCTGGAGATATTCTTGTTGGTAAGATTACACCTAAAAGTGAAACTGAACTTGCCCCTGAGGAAAAACTATTACGCGCTATCTTTGGAGAAAAAGCTGCCGACGTTAAAGATTCTTCTCTTATTGTGCCTTCTGGTTGCCGAGGAATTGTCATGGATATCCGTGTATCAAGTCGAATTGATGCGGAAAAAGATGTATTATCTCCCTCTGAAAAACGACGGCACATCAAAAAGATTAACGAAGAATATCGCAGTCAGAATGACAAACTTCGCGAAGAACTAACAGAAGCGCTTTCAAACATTCTTCTCGGAGAAAAAATTCCATTAGATGTTATTAATGGCACTACGCAGGAAATCATCATACCTGCAAACCAGAAGATAACAAAGACATTACTACGACGTCTCTCAGCTATTTATAAACATGTTGAAATTGATCCATCACCTGTTCAGATCAAAATCATGGAGATTATAGACTCCCTCAGAGCAAAATTTGATGAAGTTGAAGATGAAAGAGAGCGGAAAATTGCCCAAATTGAATCAGGAGACGATAGTGAAGCATATGTTATAAAACAAGTAAAAGTCTACATTGCTACAAAAAGGAAAGTCCAAGTGGGAGATAAAATGGCGGGTCGACATGGGAACAAAGGTGTTGTTGCCAGAATTGTGAAAGAGGAAGATATGCCTTACCTTCCAGATGGGACTTCCATCGAAATCTGTCTCAACCCTCTTGGTGTTCCTAGCCGAATGAATGTGGGCCAAGTACTTGAAACTTACCTTGGCTGGGCTTGTAAGAAGCTCGGCATCAAAGTTGCAACACCTGTTTTTGACGGCATAAAAGAAGAACAAATCCGCCAATACCTTGAAAAAGCGAATCTTCCTTTAACCGGGAAATCAACCCTTTATGATGGACAAACCGGAAAACGCCTTGATCAAGAAGTTGTCGTGGGTTATATCTACATGATGAAGCTCAATCACCTTGTCGCAGATAAGATTCATGCGCGAGCGGTTGGACCATACAGCTTAATCACGCAGCAACCTCTTGGAGGGAAAGCACAGTATGGTGGCCAGCGCCTTGGAGAAATGGAAGTCTGGGCCCTCGAAGCTTATGGAGCGGCATATACACTCCAAGAATTACTTACCGTTAAGTCAGATGATGTACAAGGACGAACCCGCGTCTACGAACAACTTGTAAAAGGGGATAATACTCTTCAAGCAGGAACGCCACAATCCTTCAATGTTCTCATGAAAGAAATGCAAGGACTGGGCCTGGACATCAAACTACAATCTAGAGAAATGCTTGGCTTTGAAGCTTAATTTTCCAAAGCACAATGGTAAAAATAACCTATCTCAAAGACTCATTTAAAACTCAAAACAGAGCATATTAAACTATGAGCACAGAAGAAATTAAAGATATTCTCGGCATCGACCAAGATAATTTTGATACAGTGAAAATCACTGTAGCCTCGCCTGACACCATCCGATCGTGGTCAAGAGGTGAAGTCAAAAATCCAGAAACGATTAACTATCGTACCTTTTAACCTGAGCCGGGAGGTCTATTTTGTCAGCGTATCTTTGGACCTGTTCGAGACTATGAATGTGCTTGTGGGAAATACAAACGTATCAAGTATAAAGGCATCGTTTGTGATCGTTGTGGCGTAGAAGTTACTGTTGCGCGTGTCCGTCGAGAGCGAATGGGACATATCGATCTTGCCGTTCCTGTAACTCATATTTGGTTTCTTAAGACAATGCCAAGTCGTCTAGGATTAATGCTTGATATGACAACACGTAACCTTGAGCGCGTCATTTACTATGAAAACTTCATTGTCACCGAAGTAACTGACGCCCCCTTGGAGTTCAAGCAGCTGCTAACAGAAGACGAGTATAACCAAGCAATACAAGAGTACGGTCAAGACTCTTTTACTGCTAAAATCGGGGCTGAAGCAATATATGATATTCTCTCTAAAATCGACCTTGAATCATTGGCCATTCAACTGGAAGAAGAGATGCATCACACGCGCTCCAAACAGTTGAAAAGAAAGCTCTCCAAAAGACTAAAGGTAACCCGAGGATTTTTGAAGTCAGAATCCCGCCCAGAGTGGATGATTCTCAACGTCATACCTGTTATCCCGCCAGACCTTCGTCCGCTCGTTCCTCTTGAAGGAGGTCGTTTTGCCACCTCAGATTTGAACGATCTCTATCGTCGTGTGATTAACCGTAATAATCGGCTCAAAAATATTCTCCAACTGAAAACTCCTGACGTTATTATACACAATGAAAAGCGTATGCTACAAGAATCCGTAGATGCTCTTTTTGATAATGGTCGTCAGGGTAAAGCTGTCACTGGGGCGGGGAATCGCCCTCTGAAATCACTCAGCGATATGTTAAAAGGCAAACAAGGAAGGTTCAGACAAAATCTTTTAGGAAAACGAGTCGATTATTCAGGACGCTCCGTTATTGTTGTTGGTCCAGAACTCAAGCTTCATCAATGTGGTCTGCCTAAAAAAATGGCGCTTGTTCTTTTTGAACCTTTCATTATAAGACGATTAAAAGATCTTGGATTTGTCCATACTGTTCGGGGCGCACGCAAAATGATCGAGAAGCAATCTCCTGAAGTATGGGATATTCTTGAAGAAGTGACCAAAGGGCACCCGGTACTTCTCAATCGTGCCCCTACCCTTCACCGTCTCTCCATTCAAGCTTTTGAACCACTCCTCATAGAAGGAAATGCCATAAGACTTCATCCATTGGTATGTACCGCCTACAACGCCGATTTTGATGGTGATCAAATGGCCGTTCATGTCCCACTCTCTTTGGAAGCTATCCTCGAATGTAAATTGTTGATGATGTCTACCCGCAACATCTTTTCTCCATCAAGTGGGAAGCCCATCTTAACACCCTCACAAGATATTGTCCTTGGATCCTACTACTTAACAATTGAGCCCAAAACGCCTATTGACAAAGATAAGCGTCTACCGCTTTTAGCGAATACAGATGAAGTTCTTCTTGCCGAAGCTGAAGAAGTCTTTTCTGTTTATGATCGTATCCGTTTTGTGAATCCTGATTATGGCAACGAAACCTTGTACGGAAATGCTGATAAGAAAGTAATTATAACCACTGTAGGAAGAGTTAAGTTCAATACTATCTGGCCTAAAAAGCTCGGGTTCATCAACATTCCAGTTGCTAAAAACAAACTAGGCGATCTCATTCTTGAAACTTATAGAACTGAAGGTGAATCCGGCGTCATTACTGTACTAGATCGACTCAAAGAAACCGGCTTCCGCGTAGCAACAGAGTCAGGTCTTTCCATCGGCATTGTAGACATGGTTATACCCGAAAATAAAGGTCAAGTCATCGGAATGTCTCGGCAAAAGATAGAAGAAATCGAATCTCAGTACCAAAAAGGAATCATTACTCAAGGTGAACGATATAATAAAGTCATTGATATATGGACCGGAGCGACAGACACCATTGCAAATGCTGTTTTTGAGCGCCTTCAAGATAACCAAGGAAGCAAAGATGTTAACCCGGTTTACTTAATGATGGATTCTGGCGCTAGAGGAAATAAACAACAAGTACGGCAACTTTGTGGAACACGTGGACTTATGGCTAAACCCTCAGGTGAGATTATCGAAAGACCCATCTTGTCTTCCTTTAGAGAAGGACTTTCAGTTCTGGAATACTTTATCTCAACACACGGCGCGCGCAAAGGGCTTGCAGACACAGCGCTCAAAACAGCTGATGCAGGATACTTAACTCGTAAACTCTGTGATGTTGCCATGGACTGTATTATTACATGCAACGATGACGGCAACCGCGATGGTATCTGGAAGGCTGCCATGTATGAAGGAGAAGATGAAATCGTTAGCCTCTATGACCGCATTCTTGGCCGTTTCTCCAGCGAAGATGTTTATAATCCTGTAAGCCCCGATGAGATAATTGTAGGAAATGGATGCCTTATTACAGAAGAAATTGCTGCCCGAATTGAAGAACTCAGTATCAACAGGATTAAAATCATGTCGCCGTTGACACACGTCATTCACGGTAAGATGCCTGCGAAAGCTTATGGGATAAACCCTGCCACAAATAAGATCGTCGAACAAGGCGCAGCAGTTGGCATTATCGCAGCTCAATCTATCGGAGAGCCTGGCACACAACTTACTATGCGCACCTTCCACATCGGAGGTATCGCTAGCGCATTGACTAAGAATAATGAAATCCAGTCTCGCCATAATGGTATTGTTAAGCTTAAAGGTGTTCGCACTGTAAGTGCTGGAGATGGAACCAATGTAGTTCTTAATAAAACCGGTACTCTTGTCATTACGGACGAAGAAGACAAAGAATTAGAACGCCACAATCTACCTGCGGGATCTGTAATGCACCTAAACGATAATGAACTCGTCGAGGCTGGACAGCTTCTGACACAATGGGACCCTCATAATGTACCTATCCTTTCAGAGAAAGGGGGCACAATCAAATTTGAAGATATGATTTTAGGCGTAACAATTAAACGCGAAAATAATCCTAGCACAGGCCAAACCACCATAGTCGTTACCGAACACAAAGAAGATCTTAATCCTCAGATAAAAATTTACCAGCTAGCAGAAGGAGACCACTCTCAAAAACAAGAAAAACTACTCGCCACATACGCCATTCCCACTGGCGCTCAGCTTCAAGTAAATGAAGGAGACATTATTGCTCCAGGAGCTCTTTTAGCTAAAACACCTCGTCAAGCCTCCAAGACGCAAGACATTACTGGTGGACTACCTCGGGTTGCCGAGCTTTTCGAAGCAAGAAGACCTAAAGAAGCCTGCGAAATGGCAAAAATTGATGGTATAGTCTCAATAGAAGGTACTCTACGTGGAAAAACGCGTCTTATTGTTACCAATGAAGAAACAGAGTCCGAAGAAGAACATCTGATTCCACATGGCAAACATATCATTGTACAAGAAGGTGAGTATGTTTATCGAGTCCAACATTTAACAGAGGGAGGCGCAGATCCTCATGAGCTTCTCGAAATACTTGGGCCCAATGCAGTACAAGAATATCTTTTGTCAGAAATCCAAAAAGTCTACCGCCTCCAAGGAGTTACCATTAACGATAAACATATCGAAGTGATCATATCCCAGATGCTCAGAAAAGTACACGTCACAGAGCCAGGGGACACGGACTTTTTCTGGGGAGAGCAAATTGATAAAAGTGACTTTATACAAGAAAATGAACGTATCCGTGAAGCAGGTGGTCAACTTGCAGAGGCAGAAAGTGTTCTACTTGGAATCACAAAAGCATCAATTGAGACAGAATCCTTTATCTCTGCAGCATCATTTCAGGAAACAACACGTGTTCTTACTAATGCGTCTACTCTTGGACAAACAGATTTTTTGTCAGGATTCAAAGAAAATGTTATAATGGGGAATCTTGTTCCTGCAGGAACAGGATTCCCTGCTTACAGACGCTTACGTGTTAACACTCTTGGTAATGTCGATGATTCCAAGATCGAAGAGCCTGACTCTGTTGAAAGCGTCGGTTAATTTTTATAATAAGCCTATTTTTTCGCATAAACGCGGAGCAATCTCACCTGAATCCAAACTAAGTGCTTATTTTTAGCTCTAAAAATACAGAATTCCTTATCCAAAACTGGCGTTAATAACGCGAGTAATGGATAAAAAAAACAAAAAGAAGTATATTGGGAGCGCCGAGCCCCAGCTCGGCATTGGACTTGAAATGGTACTTTATATCCATGAAAGGCTACAAATAGCAACCATACCGTCATTTTCTGGCTACAGCCATAGCTAAGGGTTAGGTATTTTTTGGCATAAGAGCCGTCGATGCCGAGCTGAGGCTCGGCGTTCCCAGTACCTGTTTCCC
>Ga0206689_11080565_pt1 | contig 12213 bp, 1 predicted proteins | sample M110012015metaT_FD_159659 | JGI IMG/M metagenome (GOLD analysis project Ga0206689, IMG submission 159659) | Metatranscriptome of ammonia-oxidizing marine archaeal communities from Monterey Bay, California, United States - M1 100m 12015... | ecosystem: Environmental > Aquatic > Marine >...
CTGAATCAGTGACTAAACTAACTAAAGTATTCTGCCGCTAAATGGTTATATTTCAATTCAATATTATTACTAGTATCTTCTATCTTCCAACTTAATTTTTTAATCTGTTTGCATGAGGACTGCTGTACCAGTCAGTACCCACTTAGAATTAGGATCAACAGTCTTCAATGTTGCCAAGAAGACATACGTTGCACCACGAGCAGAAGTTAGGTAAATAGGTGCCTCAAATATATCTGCAACACGACGTAAGTAACCAACAGCGGAAGGTTCCCATGTTGGTTCAACACTGACAGCCTTGACATAGATGACTGGAAGTGGAGGCAAGAGTTCCTTTAGACGAGAGTCAACAATGTATCCAGCACATGGTACACCAGTAACCATTTCAACATCACCAGCTTCTTCACCTGTTGGCCAACGAGCACCTTCAATGTATAAACCATGAACAAATGCACCATTCTCTGGGTAGTAGTCAACAAACTCGGGTTTGAGGAATGTAGTGATATGGGTGGCAGTGGTCATACAATCCAATGGCATACCAGTCTTACGAGAGGTGACTTGCATGATAGCAGTAACATAAGACGTAGGATTGAAAAGACCAGAAAGCCATACAGAGTATGGTGTCTCTAATTTCTCTGTCCATACTTTCAAGTGTTCAATGCGTACTAAGGCATCAGCGAACTCGGACATGCAATTCTTCTGTGAAGGCCATGCCTTCTTCTCCCATTGACACGTGGAGAATGGATTACGTCCAGGCCATTGGTTGATTACCAATGCAACTTGGAGATCTTCCATAGGAGTAGACATATTCAATTGTCCTTTCATACCCTTCTCTAACTCTTGGAGAGATCGTTTGATCTCCATCATAAGTAGATTCATACGTTGTGCTTCTTGGACAGCAACCATGACAAATGGACCAGACTCATGACCAGAATCGAACATAGGATTAGCCATGTCCATGATATCAATCATAGAGAAGAACTCAGGAAGAGTTTCTAAGAAATATGCCATCTTCTCCTTAATACCTGAGGAACCATCATCACCTGCACCTCCAGCACCACCACCCATAATGACGATAGTATCGAAAATACTAGATGTCCAGTTAGTCAAGTAGCCAATCTCAGCATTAGGATGTAAACCAAATTGTTGAGGACTATCAGCAGGTAAGTTTTTATCTGTGTACTCTAAGTAACCATCAAAAGTCATTTGATTTGGATCAGGAGACTTGAACTTGGGACCAAGCTCCAAACCTGTATGGAGATCCTTGTTCATGATAACCATCAAGTAGTTATTACATGTACGTCTATCCCATGCATCAGTAATATGACCACCATACATAATCTCACCAAAGATATAACGTAAATCATCCCATGGAACTGTTGCATTAGCTTCGAGGTAAGTTTCCAAAACATTAGCACAAATGGTAAGATCTCCAGTGTTGAAAGAGTACTTACGTGACCAACCTTGTTGACCAAAACGACGACGACCAAGGACAATTGAATGGAACCAACATAAAGCAAAAAGACATGCCTTAAAATCAGTCTTTTTGGTACAACCTTCGATTCTATCAGAACTGAAGTTGGCCCAACCTCTGGCAATATTACTCTTAATATCAGAGGGTGCTTCATTGGCAACCTTGACAGAAGATTGCATGAGAGACTCAGGCATATTTTTCATGTAAGAAAGTGATGGTGGTTCAGCAGAGATGAAACATCTGAAATCATCATGAGCACCATCTTGTGCTACTTCGAGTAAGCGTTCAAGCTCTGGTAACCATGATTGCATAAGATGCAAGTTTTGAAGCATGACCCAACCACCATTCTTTGCAAAGTTCTCAACAACAGCCTTCGCTGGTGCCTCTTGTCCTTGACCCATGGAAATATTCTTGAATTTACCATTCTCGAATGTAAAGCCTTGTTTGAGAGCTTGATCTTCAACCCATGTAGTAGGATCCACACCAGCGAACAACACAAAAAATGTAGGTGTTTGATTCGATGTTTCTTCATAAGTTGCTTGCATATCGAAAGGCTTTTGAAGTACATACTCTGAACCCATGATATTTGTAATATATTTCTTCAGGGAAGTTGTTACTCTATCAGGACGAATAGCACGAAGAAGAATCAAACGATCGAAATTATTCAATATTTTCTCATAATCTCCAGGTAATTTAGCGTTTTCAGGTGTCTCACCATCAAACCATACCAACCAGTCATCACTTTCACTTTGCATATTATCACCAAGACCATTGAATTTCTTCATTGATTCAATACCCTTAATCTTTGGCCAAATTTGTGGTGGCATCCATTCATGAAGAGGACCCATATTTCCAGGATCAGTACTCTCAACACCACTGACAAGATATTCAACATCTCCTTGATCAAGAACACCATCGTTAACAGCAATACGAAGTGTGAGCATAGTGGAAACAGTAAGTTTATCCACCTCAAAAACACCTCTACGTACATAATTAAATACAGTGGCTGTAATACTGTTAATAAGAACTGTGCAACGAGCCCCTAATTCCTCATCAGTGAGATCCTTAGGCTCTTCACCTTCGTCAGTTTTCTCTCTAATCAAAGGTTTTCTATCAATACCTCTGTAAAATACAGTTGTAAATGCTTCAAGAGAATAAATGTAATACGTGTGCATCTTAACAAGATCATTCATTAAGAAGAATAATAATGATGAACGATTAGCAACACCTCTATACTTCTCAGAGGTGACCTTAATAATGGCTTGTGTTGCTGTTGCTTGTGTTTGTTTGATCTCAATCTCATTTGCAATACGCTTGGTGGTTTCAAGCGACTCAATGAGCTCAACATCCTCAGTGATATCACCCTGAGCATCAGCAAGCTTATGTAAAATATTATCCTCAAGCTCAACCATCTTAATGGTGAACTCATTCTGTTGTTTAACCAAATCCTCTGATAGAAGAGCTAAATCCAAACGTTCTTTACGAACAGTAAGAGCAAGTAATTGATCTTCTAAACCAGCAGCAGTAACAGTGAAATTAATCAATGTACATTCAGCTTGAATTTCAGGTGGATAATGAGGATTGGAAAGTTTTGTATGGAAATACAAGCGGAAATCCTTATGGAATTCTACTTCAGTATCACCAAGTTTAAGGTACATCTTTTTACCACGACGGATAAATGCACGTTGTACAACAGGTGTGAGTACAGCATCAATACTCTCACCAATATTCTCAACAAGCATAGTACAACCATTCTCAAGTTGACGTTCAAGTTTACGTAAAAGATCATTCTGACCTAAACGAACAATTTGTAAGTTTCTATCAGGATGTGATTCCTTTTGACGAATCCATTTAATACCTTGTAATTGAGGATCAATCATTAATGGCCAACGAGCTGATGAAACAACAATAGAACCATTTTCAGTAGATACTTGATCAGCTGGTAAATTATCAGCTCTCCAACGTGCAACAGTTGCTTCATCAGATAGAATCTTAACAGGATTAGCTTCAGCAGAAAGTGGCATAGTAGGCCCAACCACCTTTTCAACGCCATCTTCATCATCATCATCTTCCTCTGTTGGAACTACTGGCTTCTCACTAATACCTAAGTCATTAGCAAAGTTCTTTCTTAAATAAGGTGTGAAAACTTTATTCATCAATAAATCACGGAAAGTTTTAGTGAATGGACCAACATAGGAAATAAAGGCAGAAGCCAAAAGCACATCACCAGTAAGTAAACTGCGATCTTTTTCCATGAGAACAACATTTTCAGCCCAACGTACATTCTCAGCAGCAAGGGCACTGGTAAGACGTTGAGCAAGATCAAGTTTTCTCTGTCCACGTTCAACTGAATCAAGGGCATCTTGTTTATCTTTGTTGGCTTGATTCAGTTCAGCAGTGAGTTTAGCTAATTTCTCCTCTAATGCGGCAACCTTCTCATTGACAATACGGAGGGTCTCATTGGCTTCATTGAGTTGCTCATTGGCTTCAGCCAAAGCTTTACGCTTGGGCTCCACAGTTGTTACAACTTCATGATATAAGCAAATATTAACAACGAAAGCACAAAGACCAGCAGCAGCCTTATTCTTGGCAGAAATTACCTCAACAGTGAAATGTTCCAATGCAAGTAATGGCTTGACTTCCTTGAAATTCAATGCAGGAATAGAACGATCATCTACACCAGTCTTGACACCTTTGAGCCACTCGATATATTCAGGGATATTACCAAGTAATTGTTTCTTAGTAGCATCCCATGATTTATCCTTCACTTTACCATTCTTCTGTACAATAACACCAGGATGAACGGATGCTAATAGAATCATGGTCGCAGCGAAGACATCATCAACACCAGGGGGTGGCTTAAGCATACTCTTAGCCTCACCAAGATCTTTCTTATCAAGAGTGTTCAATGCAGCCATAGCTTGTTCAACCAAAGGTTCAGCCATTGCCAAATCACGTTCAGTAGATTGCTGTTTCTCAGAAACTTCTGCCTGGATTACAGCAACTTCAGCACCTTGTACTTGAGCTTTTGCAGTCTCAACCTCGACAATAGCCTTCTCTTTGGACACAACCTCGGCAATACCCTCAGAGATAGATTTCTTCTGATCAGCTTCCTCTAAAGATATCTTTAAATCTGCTTCGATATCAGCCACAGCATCAGAGGTATCACGGAGCTTCTGGAGACCATTAGCTAAACGATCGATACCTCTATCGGCTTCAGAACGCTTTTTGTTTAAAAGACCACCATACAACTTTAAGAGCTCTAAGAATGATTTGGGAGTTGTATACACATATCTGCGTTCAACAGACAAGAACTTGACAGCCATTTTGTTAACCTCTGTGAAGGAATAAGGTAGGAAGCCTTCGACAGTATTACGTACATCACCTAACTCAACTTCAGCCATGAATTTCTTACCGACAGAAAAGAGGGCATCAAAAGGCCAAGGTTGGAACCAATCAATCACAGTAGAGTTAATGATAGCAGGAAACTTTCTTGCACGTGTACGGAATGCATCACCAACAGGTGAGAAAGCAAGAACAACATGTAAGTTCTCTCTAATCTTCTCAATGAAATAATCCCAACAATTATTCTTATCAGGGATCATACCCAAAGCCTTGACCTTATTTGTCACACCATTAATAATAGTATCATATTCATCACCAGCAAAGAGATCAGGGATATTACCAGATGCAAGTAAATCATTGATGAAAACAAGGAAACGCTCATTAGTAATTTGAGAATCAGTGAGAAGGAACATGACGCCTTCCTCTTTCATACCAGCCTTATTATACATAAGTTTCAAATCATCCTTCAGATCATTAATAGAATATGAAGATGAGATAACAATTTGCATAACAGTAAAACCACATATAAATGCAGATAGACGTGATAATGATTGTTTACCGGAACCACCAACACCAACAAGTAATGCATGACCACCAGTATTTTGTACAACACGAACAATACGTGCAATATGTTTCATAGCATCCTCAAAAAGGACAAGATCCATAGCAGCATTGACATCATTATACTCACGAAGAGCATCCTCAAGGACTTGAGACATCTTTTCAATTGATGGTACCATATCATAAGCCTTATCTTGAATTCCACCAGAGAAATGACAGAAGACAAGTGGATCAGCATTCTCATTGGAATAGAAACGAGAAATATTATACATTGAAAAGACTTTTTTAGAACATGCTTGTACAACTACATTGTACTTTGCAAGATCCTCATTAGACACAAGACGATCACCATACACACGTTCAGATTCATGCAACCATAAATGTACAAACTTCTCAGCATTGTTGAATTGATCGGGTTGAGAGACTAACAAACCTTGGAAAACATTCGAGATATGACGAATATTAAACTCATAATGAAAATTCTTAGCAGTTTTCTTGAAATTAGTCATAACATCCCTGTGTAGTGATACAGCACCTCTAACAAGATCTTTTCCAACACCTTGAACAGCTTCAACAAAATTCTTCAAATGACCTGTAAGGAATGTTTGATAAATTGTATGAAGTGACATGGTATCAGGCAAACCAATAGCAAAAGTTGCAAACCAACGTTGTAGACGAGGGTTGATCTCAAACGAACCAGCAGTAGGGTTCATACATGCCAATAGTTGAGTATTGCCAATATTTTTACCAACAAGTTTCTGTAAATCATATACATGTTCATATTCCAAATGTTGACGGAGTAGAGCAATAGCTGATTGTGTAGAATATTTATCAACCTCTGGTAAATTAATATCATCAATAAAGTAAACAAGTTTGGCTTGTCCTGGTGGACCATAGTTGGTACCAGTTTTCTTGACTAATGGGATAGCCATAGTAGCTTGTAAAACACTTGATGTAGTATAAAAATTGAAATTAATAGAAGTATGAGTGAAATCTTCAGGATTCAATTGCTGTAAAAGACCAGAAACAATCTGTGTCTTACCAGTACCAGATGGACCAGCAAGCATGACTGGACGACGCATACCAACAAGAATATTCATCCAATAGGTAACAGAACAAGTTTCAGGTGTTGGTACAGTTACACTTGACATTGGTGTAGTTGAATCATATTCCATCATATCAGATGAAAGATACGGTGATTTAGACCATTGTTCAAATGTATTTGATTCAGCATCGTACCAATAATCAAACACAGTGAATTGAGTAGGCATCTTAACACGACGCCATTCAGATCTCCACCAATCAGAAAATAATTTTCTATTATCAGTGCCATCATCTGTAACGGTAAGAGCAGAACCCATTGCCCAAATAACAGCAAAACAAAATGCTTTTTCAATACCATCTTGCTCAGATTCAAGGATTTGGTCAGTGAGGGTACCATCAAGCATGTATAACAATGTACTAACAAAGTTCATATCTTGTAATTTAACAACAGTTGTAACATGTTTAATCATCCATTTCAATACTACAGCAATATATGTATCAAAACATGATTGAAGTTTCTCTCTTGCTTCAACTGCACAAACTGGTCCACCATCTTCAGTACGGAAATTCTTAATCCAAGAAACAATGAGTGAACGCCATTGGGTACCATCATCAGTAGAGATGTACAAAATACCAGCACGTGATACTGTAGCTGGTGAAGCCCAAAGAAGATCACGAATCTCGAATATTAATCTCATATGTGCCTTCAATGGAATACGCTCATTAGAAGCAAGTGTTAACATTCTATTATCATCCATGACAGAGTTCATTGATTCAATCCAGTTAGTATCAAGATCACCATCAAGAATAATCCACTTAGGTTTCTCATCTGGGATTTCACCAAGATCACGCATAGTTTTGGACAAAAGACCATCACGCCATTCACGAGTAGCCATACTGATGAAACCATATAATTCTTGAGTAGAAACAGATTTAGGATTAATATCAACACATTTGGTCTTATCACCACGAACGTTACGAGCTTCAGCCAAAGTCTTCCATGCAGATGATTTACCAGCACCTGGTGGACCCATAACAAAAACACAATGACGAATCTCTAATAATTCTTCCAATTGTACAACCTTAAGACGAAACAGTTCATCAGGATGATTACCCAAGTTCTCACAGGCAATTTGAACATGCTCCTCAAGTTTAAGATCAACCTTACGTGGGGGATCAATGCCAGGGAACAGATCACCAAGAAGACCGAAGAATACAACCGTATCCTCACGTACAATCTTAGGCACATTGAAATCACGAAGTGCACGCATAAGTAAATCTTCTTCATTAAGATCAGGTTCAGCACGTTTGAAACCACCAGCAACAACTAACACAGATTTCACAGCACGAAGACCCCAATCATAATGCATTTGTTTCGATAGTAAATCACGTAGAAGTGAATACAAACCATAAAACTTAGAAGCCAAGATCTTACCATTAATAAACCCCTCAGCCATAAGCATATTCTCGCAAATTAGAACGAGATCGGGTACCATGACAGTAATGGGACGGAAAAGAGCTTTAAGACCTTCAGGTAACTCGGAACGACCAAGATAACCAGGATTCATGGTAATGAAAGCACCACATGTAGGATCAAGGGAAACTTCGTCAGATTCAATGACAACACGAGATTGATCAGCCTTGATACCATCACATACAGCCTTAAATTGGACAGTACATACAGAAAGCACCTCAGGAATAAGACGATTAAATTCATCGAAACAACCCCATGCACCAGAAGATGCAAGACCCTTGAAAATGTTACCTAAACCTAAGTAGTCCATCTCTGGTGAACAGTTAAATACATAGCAACATTTAGCAAGTGCATTAGCAAGATCCTTGGTAGACTCAGTTTTGCCTGTACCAGCAGGCCCAGCAGGTGCACAACCCATCTTCAAGTTAAGAGCTTGGGTAGCTGTTACATAAATACGATCTGTGAGTGGTGTGATTACCAATCTTGGACCATTACCAAGGTACTCGAAATCATAAGGACATATTGCATCGCAAATAGCAATTTCAGCTCTTTCGCCTTTATCACCACGAAGATGTGTATCTCTTGTTGTAAACGGTGCAGTTGATGGTGGAATACGGAATTTATGTTTTAATTGTGATTGCCACATAAAATGTGTACCAACTTGTACATTCTCACGAATCATACCAATAACAATATCACGAGAATGAGCATCCATAGTAATACAGACCATGACCTTGGTACGATCTGCCTTATTAAGCTTAGTTTGTGTTAATTTAATAAGTTCACCTAATTGACCAACCTGCTTCTCTTTGTATTGTTCCATTAGATTACTAGTATCACCTTTAGCATATGCAGCAAATACTTGTTCAACTTCTTGTACATAATATACAGCTAATGATAATAATATAATTTGTGCTGGATCAGACGCATCCTGACCGGGGCGGAATGACTCATTATCAGGTTTTTTATGCATTAACCATTTTTCACGTGGCATACTTGTATAACGTACAATAGATCGTGTTAAATTGTTAAATAAAGATTGTTTAATTGAATCTAGAATAGTCTGTTGGTAGATCTCCACTTTGCCGTTAAGGGCAACTTTAGGCTCAAAAGATACATTTTCAGTACCAACACCAGCAATAAATTCTGTAGCATAAGGTCTGTCCTCAGGTGTTCTCTCCTTTTTATCAAGTGATAATATACTACAACATAAGTAAATTTTACTTGTATGCTTCAAAATATTCTCAGGTGTTGAACCATTGGATAAAATATCCAACAAATCTGACTCAGATGTGAAGTAGTATCTTGGGAACTGACGACGACGACCATCCAAAAAATCAGAAAGGGACTTTTTACAGATGTCCAATTGACTTTGAATAGATTCTAAGCGATCCAAAATCTTATCTTGATTACAAGAACGTTCGATATTTCTAATATCCCACATCTTTTTCAATTCTTCTTTAACATTCACATCAATACCCTTGAAACGGATAGCATCCTCTGGTAGCTCTTTCTTCACTTCTTCAGATCCAATGAACAAAGGTTCAAGATAAGACCATGTACGTTGAATTTCAGTGTTACAAATGAATACATCAGATACAAAAGCAAGACGTCTTTGCCATTCAAGTACTTCAGTTTCAAAAATCTTCACAAAACGTGATGCAAGCATACCTTGAACTGTGAGTTGATCTGCCTCAAGTGCCTCGAAATCTTCTTCAGAAATCTTAAGAAGTGGTACATCAGTCTCTTTGTACAGATCCATGAGCCATTCAATACTCTTCCAACGTTCAGCAGTAGCGATAACAGTCTTTTCAATTTTTAACTCTTTTGCTGAGGCATCACAAATGTCCTCAATATCACTACTATGGGTAACAATCTCAAGTTCCAAAATTTCACCAAGTTTCAAGTTCTTATCCTTATATGGTGGTGTAAATGTTTTACCAATATCTTTTTGAATTTGTTCCCAATGACGATCACGCATACATGGTGCAGCAAGTAATTGTACAAGTGGTACAGTGTTGAGGAAATCCTTAGTAATCTTGTCAAGTTTACGGTAAGCTTTAGATGCACGTGTACATTTATGTAATTTTTTGACATTCTTAATTTGAACTTTTGATGCATCCTCTAATTCATCTAGATTCATCTCTGCCCAAAGAAGAGCATTACAATCATCAAGGAAATTATTCATTTTCTTAGCTTGTTCCCAAACAAGTTTCATTTCTTGTAATTCAAATTTCATTTCAGTAATTGTTTCATTAGCTACTTTAACTAAATGAGGGAATTCAAATGTAGAACAAAGAGATTTCTTTCCAACAAGCTCAGTTTCCATATCAGTGATATTTTTGGTTGCTTCTCTGATTGATTTCTGTGCACCTGAGTAGTCAACTTCATCACCCCAGAAGGCCATCTTCTTATATAAAGCAGCCTTCTTCTTGACTTCTTCAGAGTACTCTTCAATACGACCTTCAACAACAGAACCCCATGTTTTAGTAAGAGGTACAATAGCATTTGTAGTAAGTGGAGCTTGTTTGATAACAGAAGCCCACTGTGCCATAGCTTGTTCAACCTTCTCGATCATTTTCTTATCCGGCTTCTTCTCACCCTTGGCTACCTCTTGTCTATGGAAGTAAGATAAACATGCATGTGATGTATCATTACCAAGTTCACGTGCAACTTGTTGAACCTCAGTATCATGAAGAACTTCCTTGACCTTGATGAGGGCATCGAGGTCGTCCTTTGGTGGGTGCTTCTTGAGAGAGTTGAGACTCTTAGTAGCATAGTCTTTAGTATCATTGACTTGTCTGCGGATATGTTCCATAACAAGCGGACCATTGATATCATTAGTAACAGCATCAGCATCAGATGCACTACCATCAGCAACCTCAATTTTGAAAGGACTTCCTCTGATGTGACCACCACTACCTCTGAAGGTACCCATAAAAATTACCTCAACATGGTATTTACCAGCCTTCGGGTAAGTGATATCAACACTGTAAGTACCATCCTCTTTGTCAACAATAGTAACAGGAACATCTGTAATAACTTTTCTATCCTTTGCAGTTTCTGCATCATTGGACACCTCAATACTGAACTCGTCGAAACCACATGTACGATTGGCACCACTGAAATCACGCGCCTGGATGACCATATGGGAAGGGAATGGTGCACTGAGACATCCTTTTAATGTAGCAGGACCAAACATGAGTGTAGTCTCACATGCACTAACAGAGAAATATGTAAACTTAATATTACTATTTGTCATGGTACGACCACCGACGGAACAACGTCCCTCGACTTCTACGTTCGTACCATACTTTTCAAAATGAGGTGTATCAAAAGTAATAGTAGCATCGTCAATTACATTAGCAGATACTTCAACAAAACCTTTAAGACATGCAAAACGTACAGTACATTGTGTGCCACCAACAGATTTGAAGCCCATACCTTTGATAGTTGATTTGGTTCCACCAGTGATAGGACCGAATGCAGGATCAACAGAATCAACAGAATAAGGTGGACCAACAACATCAGCAACTTTACAAATAGATAAATCTGAAACCCATTTTTGGCCCAACCACCAAATGTAAGGATTGTACTTCCCTTTGGATTATACGCAATCTCCATCTCTGCTCTGGGTGTAGGTACCTCTCCTAATGTAGTAGGACGAGACCAAGCATTGGCACCAGTGTCAAGAACAATCATATCATTCTTATATACACCTTGCGGATTACCACCATCATTAAGATCACCTGAATTACCACCAAATACAAAAACTTTCCAGTAAGGTACAGCGAAGACAGAGACGGCTGCATGGTTCCAACGTGGTGGACCGAAATCAGCACCTAACTTATTCTCTTCTGGACGAGTCCACTCATCAGTTTGAGTATTAAGGATATACATGTCATTGAATTGTTCAATACTAGACCAACCACCAATAACATAAAGTGAATCAACACCCTTGTAGTGGCAACATACACCCTTGTGACCGGATCTTGCAGGAGGAAGTTCACCAGTGCATTCAGGTGCTCTCCATTCCCATGTACCAACATCAAGAATTGTAATATCATTGAAATCACGACGAGCAAAACCACTGCCGCCATAACCACCAAAGATATACATTTGGGAATCCCCAACCATACAAGCAGAATGACCTCCACGAGGAAGTGGGACATCAGGCCAATTACGTTTAAAAACAACTTCACCATCAGGTTTAGTTTCAGTAATACCTACATGAGGTTGAGACCATTCATCTGTTTGTGTATCAAGAATCCATACATCATTATAACGAATGGATGATGAACGAAATCCACCAAATAAA
>Ga0206689_10268762_pt1 | contig 11749 bp, 22 predicted proteins | sample M110012015metaT_FD_159659 | JGI IMG/M metagenome (GOLD analysis project Ga0206689, IMG submission 159659) | Metatranscriptome of ammonia-oxidizing marine archaeal communities from Monterey Bay, California, United States - M1 100m 12015... | ecosystem: Environmental > Aquatic > Marine >...
ACGCGCATCTCAATGAGAAATACGGGTCCTAAAATTGGCGAGGCAATACGTAGGAACAAGAATGAAGAACCCCATATCGCGGACAATAATAAAAGTTCTAAATAGTCTCGAACAGACAGACGAGTCATGGAAATAATTTTACTCAGCCGGTCCCTATGCGTGGCAGATAACAACTGACGGAACGATCAAGAGTGTTAGGATTGAATAACCAGCTTGCTTAAGTGAAAATCCTGCCCACGTTGTTTACCTAAGATATATAGTTCACATAAACAGGTTTAAGAGCCGGAAATGTGTTGGCAGATTACTCCTCTTCCACCATTTCCACATCGTCATCAAAAGCATCGCTGCTGCGTGCTGGCCTATCCACCAATTCTGCATACGCCATTGGTGCTTTATCACCGGCACGCTGCCCACACTTGAGAATGCGGATATAACCTCCAGGGCGATCGGCATAGCGCGGACCCAGTTCAGTAAACAATTTACCGACCGTCGCTTTATTTCGCGTCCGATTGAAAGCAATTCGCCTATTTGCAATGCTGTCATTCTTAGCAAGAGTAATGAGCGGTTCCGTAACAGAGCGCAACTCCTTAGCCTTAACCAAGGTAGTTTTAATAATTTCGTGTTCAACCAGTGACGAAGTCATGTTTCGAAACATTGCTGTCCGGTGTGAGCTATTCCGGTTTAGTTGACGACCGGTGTGCCTATGACGCATAGAGCAATACCTTAGTAATTAAAATCATTTTTTTACGCAGCCCTGTCCTCAGACTTTAGACTGGATGGCGGCCAGTTTTCAAGGCGCAATCCCAGAGATAAACCACGTGTGGCAAGTACATCTTTAATTTCTGTTAGCGACTTTTTACCTAAGTTAGGAGTCTTCAGCAATTCCACTTCGGTTCGTTGAATCAAATCTCCAATATAGTAAATATCTTCTGCCTTCAAGCAGTTCGCAGAACGCACCGTAAGCTCAAGATCGTCAACCGGACGCAGAAGGACCGGATCGATCTCGTCTTCACGCTCTTCTGGCTCGGCTATGACTTCGCTGTGCAGATCGACGAACACGTTCAACTGATGTTGCAGAATAGTTGCTGCGCAGCGAATAGCTTCCTCAGGATCGATTGTGCCATTAGTCTCTAAATCGAGGATAAGTTTGTCCAGGTCGGTTCTCTGTTCAACACGGGCATTCTCAACAGAATAAGAAACTCTAACAACGGGACTATACGAAGCGTCAAGCAGCAACCTGCCTACCGCGCGGGTCTCATCATCTTCGGCCACACGGCTGTCTGCCGGAGAATATCCCCTGCCTTTCCGCACAGTTAAGTGCATATTCAACTCACCATTGCTGTTCAGGTTCGCAATTACGTGATCTGGATTAATAATCTCAACATCATGGTCTTCAGTGATATCACCTGCGGTGACTATACCGGAACCTTTCTTAGATAGACTTAATACTGCTTCGTCTTTGTCATTCAGAACTACCGCGACCATTTTTAGGTTTAGTAGAATTTCAATGACATCTTCACGTACCCCTTCGATAGTGCTGTATTCGTGAACCACCCCATCTATCTGGACTTCTTCGACAGCGCAGCCAGGCATGGATGAAAGCAAGATTCGACGCAGCGCGTTACCCAGAGTATGTCCAAAGCCCCTTTCCAAAGGCTCCAGGACCACCTTTGAATGATACTTGTCAGTTTCATCAACATGTATCACTTGTGGTGTTAGGAAGTCTGATAAAGAAATTTGCATGTAATACGCCCTCTATGTGGTTGTCTCTACTTGGAATAGAGTTCTACGATCAGGTTTTCATTGATTTCAGGTGCCAGGTCAACTCGATCTGGTTTACGGGTAAACTGCCCTTCCATCTTTTTGTTATCAACCGAGACCCAATCAATCTCACTGCGTTGAGCAGCCAAGTCCAATGCAGATTTAATTCGTAACTGTTCCTTCGCTTTTTGACGAACAGCAACAACATCACCTTCTGAAATCTGAAGGGAAGGAATATTAACCACATCACCATTAACGCTGATAGCTTTATGCGAAACCAGTTGTCGTGCTTCGGCTCGAGTAGAGCCAAAGCCCATACGATAAACTACGTTGTCCAGTCGGCATTCGAGTAATTGCAGGAGGTTTTCACCGGTGACTCCCTTCCGTCGAGCGGCTTCTTTATAATATCCTCGGAATTGTCTCTCCAATACACCATAGATTCGGCGTACTTTCTGCTTTTCACGAAGTTGCACTCCATAATCTGAAAGCCGCCCTCGTCTTTGACCGTGCTGCCCGGGAATCGCTTCTGTCTTGCACTTACTGTCTATGGGGCGCACACCACTTTTCAGGAACAAATCGGTCCCTTCTCTGCGAGATAGCTTACATGTTGGGCCTATATAACGGGCCATAATAATATCTCCTGTTTACACACGCCGCTTCTTGGGCGGTCTACAACCGTTGTGTGGGATGGGTGTTACGTCAGTGATATTGCTGACTTTCAAACCGCAACCATTTAGTGCCCGAACTGCCGACTCACGACCTGGGCCAGGTCCATTTATTTTCACTTCTAAGTTCTTCAAACCGTATAGATCGATTGCAGTTTTACCGGCTTTTTCGGCGGCAACCTGAGCAGCAAAAGGAGTACTTTTCCTAGAACCACGGAAGCCAGATCCACCTGCGGTAGCCCATGCCAAGGCATTACCCTGCCGATCGGTAATAGTAATAATAGTGTTATTGAAAGACGCATGAATAAACGCAATTCCATCTACGACGGTAGTTCGTGCTTTCTTCTTAGTAGGTTTAGCTTCTGCCATGATCCATTATTTCCTAATTGGCTTGCGAGGACCCTTTCGGGTGCGGGCGTTAGTTTTGGTGCGCTGCCCTCGCACCGGCAGTGAGCGTCGATGACGTATGCCCCGGTTGCAACCCAGATCCATCAATCGCTTTATGTTCATCGATACTTCACGGCGTAAATCACCCTCTGTAGGAACCTTGGTCACTTCAGCGCGGATCCCATCGAGTTGCTCGGGACTCAGTTCACTGGTTTTGGAAGACGGATCGATACCAGTTGCCTCACAGATCTTCTTGGCTGTCGTTGCTCCAATGCCATAAACATAACGTAGTGAAATCACAATATGTTTGTTATCTGGTATGTTAACCCCTGCAATACGCGCCATAGATTACTCCATTCTTCTCTTTTTGACTCTAACCCTGTCGCTGCTTATGTCGAGGTTCGGCACTGCAAATTACTCTAACCGAACCATTGCGTCGGATAATCTTACAATTCCGGCAAATTTTCTTAACTGAAGCTCTAACTTTCATTGTGCTATCCCTCTAGTCAATAACTAGATACCACTCCTTCCATAGTTCCCAAGTTTTGATTTTTTCATCAGCGAATCATATTGGTGGGACATCAAGTGTGATTGCACTTGAGACATAAAATCCATGGCTACCACCACGGAAATAAGCAATGCTGTGCCACCAAGATTAAAGGGTACGTTGGCCATCATTTGCATGAAATTAGGAAGCAAGCAGACTAAGGTGATGTAGATGGCACCAAACATTGTAAGTCGCGTGATTACGCCATCAATGTATCTTGCTGTTTGCTCTCCTGGGCGAATTCCAGGAATAAAGGCTCCGGATCGCTTCAAGTTTTCCGCTACATCGCGCGGATTGAATACTAGTGCGGTATAAAAGAAGCAAAAGAAAATGATCATGCCACTAAAAATAATTATGTACAGTGGCTGTCCCGGGCCTATCATCAGGGCAATATCCTGCAACCACTCAGACCCTTCAGACTGGCCGAACCACTGGCCCAACGATGCCGGGAAAAGCAAAATTGAGCTGGCAAAAATAGCCGGAATTACACCGGCCATATTTATCTTTAAAGGCAAGTGACTGGCTTGAGCTTGGTAAAGTTTCCTACCCTGCTGCCGCTTTGCATAGTTCACAGTAATGCGCCGTTGGGCTCGTTCTACATAAACAATACACGCTACTACACCTATTGCGACGACACCCACCACTAGTAATAATACCCCATTGATCTGGCCTTCGTAGGCTTGAGTCAATGAAGTGCCCACAGCAGCCGGAAATCCAGCAACAATACCCGCAAAAATCAGCATCGATATTCCGTTACCAACACCCTTCTCAGTAATTTGCTCCCCTAGCCACATTAGGAACATCGCTCCTGTTACTAGTGAAATAATCGCAGTAAGGTTAAATGCCAGCCCAGGGCTATATGCCATTGGCGATAAAAGACCAACAGTCATGCCGGTAGCCTGCACTGTGGCCAACACCAGCGCTCCATAGCGCGTGTACTGGGTAATCTTCCGACGACCCGATTCTCCTTCTTTTTTAAGCTGGTCCAATTGTGGACTGACCGCTGTTAATAACTGCATAATGATCGATGCAGAAATATAGGGCATTATCCCCAAAGCCACGATGCTCATGCGTTCCAGTGCACCACCTGAAAACATGTTAAACATTCCAGCAAAAGTCCCTTCGTTCTGGTCGAAGAATGCACTCAATTGAAGCGGATCAATCCCAGGAACAGGGATATGTGTACCAATTCGATAGACAAAAATGGCAAACAACACAAACAGCAAGCGCGCCTTTAACTCGCCAAGGCCGGCACCGATGTTTTCTGGATTTAAGTTAGGTCTGTTTGCCATGATTCTTGACTAATCTCTTATGATTCATCTGAGGCAGGCTCTACCTTCGATTCTTCTGAGGAATCTGCTTCTGCCGGCACTTCCTTAACAACTTCTGCTATTTTCCCAGGCTTTTTCTTGGCTACCGCATCAGCTTTCCCAACAGGCGTTGTCTCATCAACCTTGCCACCTGCGTCCTCTATTGCTTCTTTAGCTCCCTTGCTGACTCGAATCCCATTAACGGTCAATTTCCGAGTAACATCACCAGACAGCATAACTTTCACCCGCTTAACGCTCGCTGTTATCAAACCAGCATTTCGAAGGGATTCGAGATTGACTATATCCCCGTCTACTTGGTTCAGTTCAGCAGTACGAATTTGGGCAGTATTGCGTCCCACGCGAGAGCTGAAACCGTACTTGGGTAAGCGCCTTTGTAATGGCATCTGACCACCTTCAAAGCCTGGCTTAATTTTTCCACCACTTCGTGATTTCTGACCCTTGTGGCCGGTGCCACAGGTTTTACCCCAACCACTACCTCCACCTCGTCCGACGCGCTTTTTTGTTTTGGTGCTACCTGAGGCTGGCCGTAAATTATTTAATTGCATCTGGATTTCCTTAATCTACTGCAAGCATATAGCTGATCTTGCTAATCATGCCTCTAACCGCTGGATTGTCTTCAACCTCTACAGACTGGTGCATGCGCCGCAGACCCAGCCCTTTCAAACATAGCTTGTGCTTGGGCAAGGCGCCGATTGGGCTTTTTACCAGTGTTACTTTGACTGTTGGTTTCTCTTTACTCATGGGCCTAAACCTTATTTAAACCGCCTGCTCACTCAGAAATTCTTCTACAGATTTACCCCGCTTCGCAGCTATGTCTTCCGGTGAACGCATATCGCGAAGTCCTTTGAAAGTAGCCTGCACAACATTCACAGGGTTAGTGGAGCCGTAGCACTTTGCCAGAACATTTTGGACACCTGCTAATTCGAGGATGGCACGCATCGCTCCGCCTGCGATAACACCTGTACCTTCAGACGCCGGCTGCATGTAAACTTTTGAGGCACCATGCCGGGACTTGATCGGGTATTGCAGCGTGCGCCCATTTAAGTTCACACTAATCATGTTGCGACGCGCAGATTCCATTGCTTTCTGGATCGCCAGCGGAACCTCTCTTGCCTTACCACGGCCAAAACCTACCCGACCATTGCCATCGCCAACTGCAGTAAGAGCAGTAAAACCAAAAATACGACCACCTTTTACTACCTTGGCGACACGATTTACCTGAATCAGTTTTTCCTGCAGACCTTCTTCGTTCCTACCTGGTTCGTCTTTAAATGCCATACTTGCAACCTTTAGAATTCCAGTCCACTTTCACGCGCTGCTTCTGCCAGAGCTTTAACTCTACCGTGATACGCATAACCCGAGCGATCAAATGCGACTCTCTCAATTCCAGCTTTTTTTGCTCTATCAGCTATCAGTTTTCCTATCTTACCGGCAGCATCGATATTGCCCGTAGCCCCGGATTTACTATTCTTCTCCACTGTTGAAGCACTTACCAACACTTCATTCCCGGTCGGAGAAATAATCTGCGCATAAATATGATTCGGCGAACGAAACACACAGAGACGATTCATTCGGAGCTCGCTGATCTTTGCTCTTGCGCGCTTTGCCCTGCGTAAGCGTGCAGCTTTCTTTACACTCATAACTTAAACCCTATTTCTTCTTCGCTTCTTTTCTGTATACATGTTCATCAACGTAGCGAATGCCCTTCCCTTTGTACGGCTCTGGTGGACGAAACTTTCGAATCTCCGCCGCTACCTGGCCAACCAGTTGCTTATCTGCTCCAGAGATCACAATTTCAGTTTGTGAAGGGGTTTCGACCGTAACGCCTTCGGGCAATTCATAATTTATAGCATGAGAGTAACCGACAGTTAGGTTCACTTTTTTGCCTTGGGCCTTGGCGCGATAACCCACGCCTTGCAGTTCTAGTTTTTTTTGAAATCCTTCTGTCACTCCCAAAACCATATTATTAATAAGAGAACGAAAGGTGCCCGCTATTGCGCCAGCTTCACGCGAACCATCTTTCGCCGAAACCTTGAGCTCCTCACCATCCTGCGCGACCGCTATGAGGTCATGTAAAGACAAATTTAGATTCCCTTTGCTTCCCTTAACCGAGATCTGTGAATCGGTTAGTGTTGTTTCAACACCTTTTGGCAAGGTTACTGGGGCATTGGCTATTCTCGACATCGCTTTATTACTCTTTTCCTAATTTTATTTGGCACCTTTAGAATACGGTACAAAGTACCTCACCACCGATGCCAGCTGCTTCTGCCTGCTTGTCTGTCATCAACCCTTTGTTAGTGGAAAGAATAGAGATACCTAATCCAGCTCGATTCTTAACCAGATCACCTGCCCCTTTGTAATCCCGCAGACCCGGACGGCTTCCTCTCTTAATCTCTTCGATGACAGCCTTGCCCTGATGATATTTAAGATCGACGCTTATTACCGCCTTACCCTTTTCTTCATTGATGGCATAACCAGTTATATACCCTTCGTCTTCCAGTACCTTACTGATGGCCACCTTGATCTTAGAAGACGGACAGCTCATCGTCGGCAATTTTGCCATTTGTGCATTTCTAATGCGGGTCAAGAAATCTGCAATAGGATCTGACATGCTCATATCTCTTCTCCTGGCTACCAGCTTGCCTTTGTCAAGCCGGGTATATCTCCACGCATTGCTGCTTCTCGTAATTTGTTGCGACCGAGACCAAATTTCCGATAAACACCATGAGGACGCCCTGTAATCTTACAGCGGCGTTGTTGGCGAACTGGGCTGGCATCACGCGGAAGTTTCTGTAACTTCATTTGGGATTCCCATTTCTCATCATCGGTGGCGTTTACATCTTTTAAAATAGCTTTCAGCTTTGCTCGCTTGTCCGCATACTTTTGAACAGTACGTTCACGCTTTTTCTCTCTGGCAATCACTGAAGATTTAGCCATATTAAGATTCCTCTTGATTATCGTCAGCTGACGCTTCTTCCGGCTGTAAATCTACTGATTCCCGTTCTTCTGCTTGTATTAGGGTTTCCTCAGCAGTTTCCTCCGCGGCGGGAACTTTTTCTGCTTCTGCTGCTTCCGCTGAGCTTTCTTCGCTAACTTCCCGTACAGCGGGTGCTTCTTCTGACTCTAACTCTGCTGTTCCGGCTTCTGCTACTATTTCCGCTAGGGTTTCTTCAGCTATTTCCTCTTCGGCAGGCGCTTCTTCCACTGGTGCTTCGTGATTTGGATCGGTTTTTTCATCAATCGTCGTAGAAATTACTCGGAAGGGAAATCGCAGCGCTTTCAGCAAAGCGCGGCCCTCATCGTCGCTCCGTGCCGTCGTAGTTATGGTTATGTCCAGACCACGTAGTGTGTCGATCTTGTCGTAATCTATCTCCGGAAAGATAATCTGCTCATTAACCCCCATGGCGAAATTACCCTGGCCGTCGAAAGACTTGGGGCTTAAGCCTCTGAAGTCCCTGATTCGTGGAATAGCGATTCCTACCAATCTTTCTAAGAACTCATACATCCGCTCTCCACGCAAGGTGACCTTGCACCCAATAGGCCAACCTTCCCGAATTTTGAATCCTGCAATACTTTTACGCGCTTTTGTAATGACAACTTTCTGACCGCTAATTAGTTCCAGATCATTCGTGGCATTTTCCAATATTTTCTTGTCCGCAACGGCTTCTCCCAGACCCATGTTAAGGACCACCTTAGTAACCTTTGGAACACGCATCGTGTTCGCAAAACCGAATTGTTTGGACAATTCAGGTACTACTTCATTTTGATAAAACTGTTTCAGCTGAGCCATGATTGGCAACCACCATTGTTTAATCTATATCTTGACCATTTGATTTGAAGATTCGCTTCTTCGCGCCATCTTCCAGCACTTCAATACCAACGCGATCTGGCTTATTCTCAGTCGCATTAAAAATGGCAATATTCGATATGTGCAGTGGAGCTTCCTTCTCAATAATGCCTCCGGCCTGACCCAAGTTTGGGTTCGGCCGAGTGTGCCGCTTGACCATATTCACACCAGCAACTATCAACTTGTCATTACCAATAATACGAGAAATAGTTCCGCGCTTACCCTTGTCCTTACCAGTGATGACAATTACCTCGTCATCTTGTCTTAGCTTATTCATTTCTGAAATTTCTCTGTTATCTGCTTCTAGTGCAATTACAGCACTTCAGGCGCAAGTGAAATAATTCGCATAAATTTCTCGGTACGAAGTTCTCTAGTTACGGGACCGAATACACGTGTACCTATTGGCGCTTCTTGGTTGTTCAGCAGAATAGCCGCATTATCGTCGAAACGAATCACAGATCCGTCTCCTCGCCGCACTCCTTTCTTCGTCCGAACAACCAGCGCAGTCAGTACCTGACCCTTTTTTACCTTACCTCGCGGAATAGCTTCCTTAACCGTAACTTTAATAACATCACCAATACGTGCATAGCGGCGTTGGGACCCTCCCAAGACCTTGATACACATCACGCGTCGTGCGCCGCTGTTATCGGCCACATCTAAGTAAGACTGCACTTGAATCATCGACCCACTCCATCACTTATTCGTCTTACGAATATCGACTCTTATTCCTAAATCTGTGTTGCTCGTTCATCTATTGACACAAGTGCCCAACTCTTGGTTTTCGACACAGGGCGAATTTCCTCAATCGTTACCTCATCACCTGGCAAACACTCGTTGTTTGCATCATGGGCATGGATCTTGGTTGAGCGCTTAATTATCTTGCCGTAAACCGGATGCGTCACACGACGCTCAACTAACACCACGATGGATTTATCCATCTTGTTGCTAACAACCTTACCAGACGCAATGCGTGCTCGTTTCTCTTGATCTGGTTGTTTTTCTTGAATCTCAGTATCCGACATTGTTTGCCTTAGCCCTTTTGTCTTTCTGTAATAATTGTTTTTACGCGCGCAATATCTTTTCTCACTTCATCTACTAAATGTATCTGACCGAGTTGACCAGTGGACTTTTGCATGCGGTAATTAAATTGATCCTTATAGAGTTCCTGCAGTTGTTCCTGCAACTCCTCTATCGATTTTTCTCTCAATTCTTCCGCTTTCATTCAGTAACCTTTGCCCTTCGTATTTTGCAAAATACCTCTATTAATAGCACCGCTTTCAATAACAATATCGTGTTGACAGACTCGGCGATCTTATTTCGTCAACATCCTTTTATATTTACATCACTGTCCGCTTAACAAATGCTGTTTGGAACGGCAGCTTAGCTGAAGCCAACGAAAAAGCTTCACGCGCGAGTTCTTCGTCAACACCCTCGATCTCGAACATAATGCGTCCTGGTTGAATTTGAGCAACCCAATATTCAACATTTCCTTTACCTTTACCCTGACGCACTTCCAGAGGTTTCTGCGTAATCGGCTTGTCGGGAAATACTCGGATCCATATCTTTCCGCCACGTTTCACCCGCCGGGTCATTGCACGACGGGCTGCCTCAATCTGACGTGCTGTCAAACGACCACGCGAAATAGCCTTTAAACCATACTCGCCAAAATCCACTTTACTGCCGCGATGGGACAGGCCCCGATTACGGCCTTTCATCATCTTACGGAACTTTGTTCGCTTAGGTTGTAACACTACTTTAACCCTCTAACTGGCAGCATTCTGCTTAGGTACAATTGCTTCATTGAGATCTAGAATCTCACCTTTAAATATCCAAACCTTTACACCTATAATTCCATAGGTGGTACTAGCTTCTGAGGTTCCATAGTCTATGTCAGCACGCAGGGTATGCAACGGCACTCGACCTTCCCTATACCACTCTGAACGTGCTATCTCTACTCCTCCTAAACGGCCTCCTACCTGAACCTTGATGCCTTCAGCCCCCTGACGCATGGCATTCTGCACGGCGCGTTTCATTGCACGACGAAACATCACTCGGCGCACCAATTGCTGAGCCACACTGTCAGCAACAAGTTGTGCGTCAAGATCGGGCTTACGAATTTCCTCGATGTTGATTTGCACGGGAATACCCATTTTCTTAGTCAATATCCCTCTCAGGGCTTCAACATCTTCACCCTTCTTGCCAATCACTATACCTGGTCGCGCAGTGTAGATAGTTATCTTAGCGGTCTGTGCCGGCCGTTCGATATCGACTCGGGAGACTGAGGCGCTAGCAAGTCGCTTCTTAATAAAATCTCTGACCTGTAAATCAACCAACAAATTCTCGGAATATTCTCGCCCTTCAGCAAACCATACCGAAGTGTGTTTTTTTACAATTCCAAGGCGGATACCTGTTGGATGTACTTTTTGACCCATCCTAATCTCCTAGCTATCAGCGACCGTAATTGTTATATGACATGACCGCTTCAAGATACGATCAGCGCGACCTTTCGCCCTCGGCATAATGCGTTTCATTGTCATTCCCTCGTCAACACAAATTGTTGTTATTTTCAGTTCATCCACATCTGCGCCTTCGTTATGTTCAGCATTCGCAATAGCAGCATTCAATACCTTTTTGATAATGGCTGCTCCTTTCTTAGGGCTGTAGGTCAGCAGATCTAAAGCTTCTTCAACCCCTTTACCACGCACTTGGTCGGCAACCAATCTTGCTTTCTGAGCCGATAGGCGAACACCTCTTAATTTCGCTACTACTTCCATGTCATCACCTAAGGCGTCTTCTTGTCCGCGGTATGACCACGGTATGAACGTGTGGAAGCAAATTCTCCTAATTTATGACCCACCATGTCTTCATTGACGAAAACCGGGACATGTTGTCGCCCGTTGTGTACTGCAATAGTTAACCCGATCATATCGGGAGAAACCATGGATCGGCGCGACCAAGTTTTAATTGGTCGTTTGTCATTGCTTTGGACCGCAGTCTGCACCTTCTTCATCAAGTGAAAATCAATAAACGGACCTTTTTTTAGTGAACGTGGCACGAATTTATCCTTTATAACCTATCTCTATTTACGGCTTGAATTTCTGCGACGAACTATCATGTTGTCAGTTCGCTTGTTTGTTCTAGTCTTGTAACCTTTGGTTGGTGTACCCCAAGGTGACACCGGGTGACGTCCACCAGAGGTACGTCCTTCACC
>Ga0206689_10780011_pt1 | contig 11496 bp, 8 predicted proteins | sample M110012015metaT_FD_159659 | JGI IMG/M metagenome (GOLD analysis project Ga0206689, IMG submission 159659) | Metatranscriptome of ammonia-oxidizing marine archaeal communities from Monterey Bay, California, United States - M1 100m 12015... | ecosystem: Environmental > Aquatic > Marine >...
GCTTGAATTTCTGCGACGAACTATCATGTTGTCAGTTCGCTTGTTTGTTCTAGTCTTGTAACCTTTGGTTGGTGTACCCCAAGGTGACACCGGGTGACGTCCACCAGAGGTACGTCCTTCACCACCTCCATGAGGGTGATCTACCGGATTCATCACGACACCCCGAACGGTCGGTCTTACACCTCGCCAGCGTTTAGCGCCCGCTTTGCCCAAGGATCGGAGTGAATGCTCAGAATTGGAGACTTCACCTAGGGTAGCGCGACAACTACTCAATACTTTGCGCATCTCACCGGAACGTAGCCGGAGTGTCGCGTAATCTCCTTCACGGGCAACTAGCTGTAAAGAAGTGCCTGCACTTCGTGCGATCTGGGCGCCTTTACCCGGCTTCATCTCAGCACAATGCACGGTGCTACCCAATGGAATATTCCTCAGTGGCAGACAATTGCCCACCTTTATAGGAGCTTCTTCACCTGACATGAGAATATCTCCCTTTGCCACCTTATCTGGCGCGATAATATATTTCCGTTCACCATCGGCATAAAGCAGCAAAGCTATGTTGGCAGAGCGGTTAGGGTCGTATTCGAGCCGTTCAATCTTTGCCTCGATATCATCCTTATTCCGCTTAAAATCTATAATCCGGTATTTCTGTTTATGCCCTCCACCCTGGTGGCGTCGAGTAATACGCCCTTTGTTATTTCTACCACCAGTTTTTGTCTTAGGCGCAGTCAATGGTGAGCAAGGCTTACCTTTATGAAGATCTGGGTTCACAACCTTAACGACGAAACGGCGTCCCGGGGAAGTCGGCTTACATTTAATTACTGGCATGACTTAATCCTCTGTCCCCGATTACCCGATATCCGCAAAATCAATTTCATGGCCTGCCTCAAGACGCACATAGGCCTTCTTCCAGCCTGACTTACGGCGAATCCTGCCACCAACATTGCGCTTAGCCTTCCCTTTAACATTCAACACCTGAAGATCATCAACCACCACATTAAAAATAGATTCCACTGCTTGCTTGATCTCTGGCTTAGTTGCATCCTTTATTACCCTGAAGGCATATTGATTAACATTTTCACCCATCAGGGTAGTTTTCTCAGAAACGTGAGGACCGAGTATTACTGTATACATCCGTTCCACATTCACGACAGCATTTCCTCAACTTTCTTAAGTGCCGAAACCGTAATCAGTACTTTTTCAAACCCGATTAGACTCACCGGATCGAGTCCTGACACGTCTAGAGCATCAACTTTGTGTAGATTTCTTGCCGCTAGGTAAAGGTTCTTTTGTACTTGATCAGAAACTATGAGCACGTTTTCTAGATCAAATTCTTTGAGCTTGTTAACCAAGTCTTTTGTTTTGTGGGATTCGACTGTGAATTCATTAACGACAATCAGTCGATTTTGTCGGATCAGTTCTGAGAGAATACACTGCATCGCTCCGCGGTACATTTTCTTATTCAGTTTCTTACTGTAGTCCTGGGGCTTAGCTGCAAACGTAACACCACCGCTGCGCCAAATGGGACTTCGAATAGTTCCAGCTCGAGCTCGACCCGTTCCTTTCTGCCGCCATGGCTTGCGACCACCACCGCGTACTTCAGAACGAGTCTTTTGTTTAACACTACCTTGGCGAGCACCTGCCATATAGGTAACTACAGTCTGATGCACCAGCGGTTCGTTGTATTCGCGACTGAAGGATTGGTCCGAAAGTGAGATTTTCTCCTTACCTGTCTTCTTTCCGGGTAATGCGAGAGCTAATTCCATTGCTTAATTAACCCCTTCCCTTGACAGTAGGACGGACGATAACTTTTGATCCCGTTGCGCCAGGTACTGCTCCCTTAATGAGAAGTAGGTTATTCTCGAGATCGATTCTCACTACTTCTAATGACTGAGTAGTCTTTTTCTGGTTCCCCATTTGGCCAGCCATCTTTTTGCCTTTCCACACTTTACCTGGCGTCTGGCATTGCCCTATCGAACCAGGAGCGCGATGTGAAAGAGAATTACCGTGGGTAGCATCCTGCATATGAAAATTGTGGCGCTTTACACTTCCTTGGAATCCCTTGCCTTTCGAAGTACCGGTCACATCCACTTTTTGTCCGGCTTCAAACAGGTCGACTTTGATCTCACCACCAAGTTCAAGTTCTATTGTATCCTCGTTCTCGATACGAAATTCCCAGAGACCTTCTCCAGCTTCGGTATTGGCCTTGGCGAAGTGACCAACCGCTGCCTTGCCGACTTGAGAAGCCTTGCGAGACCCAGTAGTAACCTGAATCGCACTGTAGCCATCCGTTTCCGCTGTTTTAATTTGCGTGACTCGGTTCGGTTGAACTTCTAAAACCGTAACTGGTACAGAGTTTCCTTCTTCAGTGAAAACGCGTGTCATACCGCTCTTTCGACCGATCAATCCTAGTGGCATTATTTTAAACCTCACCGTGCAAGGGGCTAAAACCCGCTATGGCCGCTGACGCGTTGCACTCATGCGATTTCCCGATATGGATGGGGAAACAAGACATTTCAGTGCTCCAAAACTTTGTTAAAAAGGGCAACGAGGACTGAGCGCTCTATTGCCTGGTCATGTTTTTGGCTATTTACTGCAGGCTGATCTGCACTTCTACACCGGCAGCCAAGTCAAGCTTCATCAAGGCATCTACTGTTTTTTCAGTTGGCTCTACGATATCCAGCAGCCGCTTGTGAGTGCGAATCTCATACTGATCCCGAGCATCTTTGTTCACATGCGGCGAAATCAATACAGTAAATCGCTCCTTATTCGTTGGCAGCGGAATGGGTCCTTTGACCTGCGCTCCAGTGCGTTTTGCAGTGTCTACGATTTCCTGGGTAGATTGATCTATTAGGCGATGGTCAAATGCCTTAAGCCTAATTCTGATTCGCTGATTCTGCATCTACATTAAACCAAAAAAACGTTATAAATTAATAAGTTACCTAATTATTTTCTGGCACACAATTTCTAAATGCCAAAAAGGATGCGAATTTTATAGGCCGCATGCTCTTTAGTCAAGGGAAAAAGGTGCTCAACCCCGCATATTTTGTGGCCTTGAGCGATTTTCGTTTGAACCTAAAATTATCTAAAAACAACAAATTTCTAACAACTTCCCTTTCTTTCAAATTTTGCTTCGGCGCTTTAGTACTTATTAAGTCCTAACTTGCCTAATTATTATTAATGATACCTTCAGCTATGCTACCAGGCACTTCAGCGTATTTATCAAATTCCATCGTGTAAGTCGCACGGCCCTGGGTAGCAGAACGCAAATCAGTTGCGTATCCAAACATTTCGGACAAAGGAACATCAGCGGTAATTACTTTTCCGCTAGCGCTGTCTTCCATCCCTTGCACCATGCCACGTCGACGATTCAAGTCACCCATCACATCACCCATATATTCTTCGGGAGTAACCACTTCCACGGCCATAACCGGCTCCAGTAGCGCTGGGTTAGCTTCAAGAGCTCCCTTTCTTAGTGCTAATGATCCAGCGATCTTGAAGGCCATCTCGCTAGAATCCACGTCATGGAACGAACCATCATATAACGTAACCTTCATAGCCAAGAGAGGGTAACCCGCTAGACAGCCGTTCTGCATCTGTTCATAAACGCCTTTGTCCACTGCGGGAATATATTCCTTCGGTATAACTCCACCGACAATTTGATTGACGAACTCGTAATCAGCGTCCGCAGGCAGTGGCTCAAGGCGCAACCAGACGTGCCCGTACTGACCGCGACCACCAGATTGTTTGACGTGTTTACCCTCAATCTCAACCGTCTTGCGAATAGTTTCACGATAAGCCACCTGAGGCTTACCAATGTTGGCTTCAACGGAAAACTCCCGCCTCATCCTGTCTACCAGTACGTCGAGGTGGAGTTCTCCCATTCCCGAAATAATCGTCTGCCCAGATTCCTCATCGGTTTCAACTCGGAATGATGGATCCTCTTGCGCAAGTTTACCAAGCGCGATGCCCATCTTTTCTTGGTCTGCTTTACTCTTAGGTTCAACCGCAACCGAAATTACCGGTTCTGGGAAATCCATCTTTTCCAGAGTTACGATGTTATCCGCACTACAAAGAGTTTCACCTGTAGTTACGTCTTTGAGTCCAATCGCAGCAGCTATATCACCAGCCAGTACTTCCTTAATTTCTTCGCGGGTATTAGAGTGCATTTGCACCATACGCCCAACGCGTTCTTTTTTATACTTAAGTGGATTGTAAACTGTGTCCCCCGAATTCAGTTTGCCGGAATAGACACGGAAAAATGTTAGCGTGCCAACGTAGGGGTCAGTTGCAATCTTAAAAGCCAGTGAAGCAAACGGCGCTTCGTCGTCGGCTTCACAGGTGGTCGGTGTACCATCTTCCTTAACGCCTTCGATCCCCTTTACCTCGGTCGGCGCAGGCATGTAATCAACTACTGCATCCAGTACAGCTTGTACTCCTTTATTCTTGAAAGCAGAACCACACAGAACGGGCACGATTTCGTTAGCCAGCGTACGCTCTCGAATTCCTTTCATTATGTCTAATTCACTTAGGTCTTCATTTTCAAGGTACTTCTCCATTACCTCTTCATTGGCCTCTGCAGCCGCCTCAATCATTTGTGCGCGCCATTCATCACTCAAGGCCCGCATATCATCTGGAATGTCAGTGTATTCAAAGGTAGCACCCTGATCTTCTTCACTCCAGATGATAGACTTCATCTTCACCAGATCGATAACTCCTTTGAACCCTTCTTCAGCACCAATAGCCAATTGCAGAGGCACAGCATTGGCTCCCAGACGCTCTTTCATCTGGTCAACAACCTTAAGAAAATCCGCACCGGCTCGATCCATCTTGTTGACGAATACCATGCGTGGTACTTCGTAGCGATTTGCCTGGCGCCACACGGTCTCAGTCTGGGGCTGCACACCAGAAGTAGCACAAAGAACAACGATTGCTCCATCGAGTACTCGCAGTGAGCGCTCAACCTCGATGGTGAAGTCCACGTGCCCCGGTGTGTCAATGATGTTAATACGGTGCTCATCGTACTGATTATCCATACCATGCCAGAAACAAGTGGTTGCGGCAGACGTAATAGTAATTCCACGCTCTTGTTCTTGTTCCATCCAATCCATAACCGCCGCACCGTCATGTACTTCTCCTATCTTGTGAGAAATACCGGTATAAAAGAGAACACGTTCCGTGGTAGTCGTCTTACCAGCGTCTACGTGCGCAGCAATTCCTATATTGCGGTAACGGCTTAGGGGGTGTTTTCTAGCCACGGTAGTACCCTCAAAATAATAAATTCAATTAAAAACGATAATGTGAAAACGCTCGGTTTGCTTCCGCCATGCGATGCACATCTTCGCGCCTCTTAACGGCACTTCCGCGACCTTCTGAAGCGTCTGTAATCTCACCGGCCAGTCGGAGCGCCATAGATTTTTCACTACGAGCGCGCGAATGTTCTACAAGCCAACGCATGGCCAGAGCATTGCGCCGTTCAGCACGAACCTCAATCGGCACCTGGTAAGTGGCACCACCGACGCGGCGAGACTTAACCTCAACCATCGGAGCAATACTTTCCAGTGCTTTTTCGAATACTTCCAAGGGATCGGACCCGGACTTCTCACCAACTACATCAAGAGCACCATATACGATTCTTTCGGCAACAGATTTCTTGCCATCGACCATAACGTGGTTCATGAATTTAGCTAGGACTTTACTTCCGAATTTGGGATCTGGCAGAACTTCACGTTTTGCCACGACTCTTCTTCTAGGCATAAGCGACCTCTATGTTTATTCAGGTTAATCCAGGATTCCTTACCAATGGCGCGCCACTGGCAAACACCCAGCCTTACTTCAACCTCATCAAAATTTTTAAGAGCCTTGATGAGTCACACAATCCTTATGCTTGTGATTGGCTCTGAAATAAGAGTAACGGTTTACTTAGCCCGTTTGGCTCCATATTTGGAGCGACCTTGCTTGCGATCAGATACACCAGATGTATCGAGGGTCCCCCGAACGATATGGTAACGCACGCCGGGCAAATCTTTTACACGTCCACCGCGAATGAGAACAACTGAATGCTCCTGAAGATTATGACCTTCGCCCCCGATGTAAGAGGTTACTTCGTAACCATTAACCAAACGCACTCGGCAGACCTTCCTTAGTGCAGAATTTGGTTTCTTCGGTGTGGTCGTATAGACCCTAGTGCAGACACCACGTTTTTGCGGCGAACGCTGTAGAGCGGGCACATCACTCTTTGTTACCCTACTCTTTCGGGCCTTACGGACTAACTGATTAATCGTTGCCATAGGTTTATATAAGAACCTCTAATAAGACATATTCACGGCGACTCCAAGTAGCCGGCATTGAACCAGCTCATAGGACTTCGAAAACGATGCGAGAGTGTAATGATCTCGAAACTTCGAGTCAACATTTTCCAGAACTATAACGTGGGAAACTCCTAACTGTCAGCCTCCTCACTAAGTGCTTCACTAAGTGCAGCTTCGAGTTCGCTGGCGCTTATGGCTTCGAGATCGGCGTCCTCAGCATAGGCTTTCTTGCGGGCCTCATGGTAAGCAAGGCCGGTTCCGGCTGGTATCAGTCTTCCCACTACAACGTTTTCCTTGAGGCCCCGCAAGAAGTCACGCTTTCCTGTGACAGCTGCTTCGGTGAGTACTCGGGTTGTTTCCTGGAAGGAAGCAGCAGAAATAAAGGATTCAGTTGCAAGTGAAGCCTTGGTAATACCAAGTAACATCCGTTCGAACTTTGCAGGTTCTTTCCCATCTTCCTCTAACTGATCGTTGATCTCCAAGATTTGAGTAAAGGTGAGCTGTTCTCCCTTGATCAGATTGGATTCACCCGGTTGGGTAATTTCGACCTTACGTAGCATCTGGCGAACTATGACCTCGATGTGCTTATCGTTGATCCGCACTCCCTGGAGTCGGTACACGTCTTGAACTTCATTTACGATGTACTGTGCCAAGGCTTCGACACCCTTCAACCGCAAAATATCATGGGGAGCAGGCGGGCCTTCCGAAACCACTTCACCTTTTTCTATATGCTCTTGGTCGTAGACAGTCATGGAGCGCCATTTCGGAATTAAAGTCTCATAATGATCTGATCCGTCTATCGGATTAACTCCATCTTTCGGAGTTATGACTAACCTGCGCTTTCCTTTGGTTTCCTTACCAAAGCTAACAATGCCAGAAATCTCGGCGAGAATAGCGGGCTCCTTGGGCTTACGGGCCTCGAATAGATCTGCAACCCGTGGCAAACCTCCGGTGATATCGCGAGTCTTTGAGCCTTCCTGTGGAATACGAGCAATGACGTCTCCGATGTTAAGAACTGCTCCGTCCTTCAATCCAATAATGGCATTGGCCGGCAAGAAATAGTTAGCCGGTCTATCTGTGCCCGGTAAACATACTTCTTTACCCTTCTTGTCCACCACATTCACAGAAGGTCGAAGTTCCTTCGCAGAGGCGCCACGTTCGGCTGGATCAATAACTGAGATGCTGGAAAGCCCGGTAATCTCATCCGTCTGTTCGCGAACAGTTATTCCTTCTTCCATCGCTTCAAAAGCCACCTTACCCGCCACCTCAGAAACAATCGGGTGAGTATGGGGGTCCCAGGTCGCAACAACTTGGCCAGCCTCCACGTCAGTCTTCTTACCTATAGTAATTACTGCGCCGTAAGGCAATTTGTAGCGCTCTCTTTCTCTTCCACTTGTATCGTTAACTATTAATTCTCCGGATCGGGTAACCACTACTAACTCACGCTTGGTGTTCTCGACCGTCGTCATGTTCTGCAAGTGAATCGTACCGTTGTTCTTCACCTGGATGTTGTCAGAAGCAGTGGCTCGTGACGCAGCTCCTCCAATGTGAAAGGTACGCATCGTCAACTGAGTGCCTGGCTCGCCGATAGATTGGGCCGCTATTACACCAACCGCCTCTCCCACATTCGCAAGGTGACCACGTGCAAGATCTCTTCCATAACACTGACTACAAATGCCGAATCGAGTTTCACAGGTTATCGGAGAACGTACATACACTTCGTCCACACCGCAGGTTTCCAGCTTATCTACCATGCGCTCATCAATCATGGACCCAGCACCAGCGATTAATTCACCGTTTTCTGCTTTGAGTACGTCGATCGCTAGTACACGACCCAACACGCGATCACCCAAAGGTGCGATGATGTCACCTCCTTCAATAATAGGCGCCATTGTCAAGCCTTGCTCGGTTCCACAATCCTGCCCCGTGATGACCAAATCTTGCGAAATATCCACCAAACGACGAGTCAAATAACCAGAATTAGCCGTCTTTAAGGCTGTATCCGCTAACCCCTTACGAGCGCCATGAGTTGAAGTAAAGTATTGGGATACGTTCAGCCCTTCACGGAAATTGGCTGTAATAGGTGTTTCAATGATAGAACCATCCGGACGAGCCATTAATCCACGCATACCGGCCAACTGCCTTATTTGGGCAGGGGAGCCTCTAGCGCCCGAATCAGCATAAACATATACAGAGTTAAACGATTCCTGGCTTTCCTCCTCCCCTTCCTTGTTAATCACTACCTCACTTGAAATCCCTTCCATCATAGATTTAGCCACAATGTCATTAGCTCGAGACCAGATATCTATTACTTTGTTATACTTCTCGCCCTGCGTTACCAAGCCAGAAGCAAACTGGTTCTCGATTTCCTCCACTTCGGAATTAGCCTGACTAATGATCGCTGCCTTATCTTCAGGGATAACAAAGTCATTAACACCGATGGAAGATCCGGAACGAGTTGAGAATTTATATCCCGTATACATTAACTGGTCAGCAAAGATAACCGTTTCCTTCAGACCCACATCTCGGTAACAAGCATTAAGAACTTGGGAAATTTGTTTCTTCGCCATCTTCTGGTTCACCATCGAGAACGGGAGACCTTCTGGAACAATATTAAAGAGCAATACCCGCCCTACGGTGGTATCCACTATCTCAGTCGTAATCTCTTTTTCGGCGTCGTCTCTAAAATTGACATCCGTGATACGAGCCTTGATTCGAGCTTGTAAGTCAATTTGACCTGTATCGTAGGCGCGTTGCACTTCTTTCGCATCCGCAAAGACCATCCCCTCACCCTGAGCATTAACACGTTCGCGGGTCATGTAGTACAAGCCCAGCACCACGTCTTGAGAAGGTACTATGATAGGTTCACCGTTGGCTGGTGCCAAAATGTTATTAGTGGACATCATCAGTGTACGGGCCTCTAATTGAGCCTCCAACGTCAGTGGTACGTGGACTGCCATCTGATCTCCATCGAAATCCGCGTTATAAGCTGCGCATACTAATGGGTGCAACTGAATCGCCTTACCCTCGATCAATACAGGTTCAAATGCCTGAATCCCTAGACGATGCAGAGTGGGAGCGCGATTTAGCAGAACTGGATGCTCACGGATTACCTCAGCAAGAATATCCCAGACCTCCGCTGTCTCCCTCTCTACCATCTTCTTCGCAGCCTTAATAGTGGTAGCAAGTCCACGACGCTCTAACTTGCCAAAGATGAACGGCTTAAACAATTCAAGTGCCATTTTCTTAGGTAGCCCGCATTGATGCAGCTTCAGGGTAGGTCCGACCACAATAACTGAACGTCCGGAGTAATCTACTCGCTTACCCAGTAAGTTTTGGCGAAAACGACCTTGTTTACCTTTGATCATGTCAGCCAGTGATTTCAACGGCCGCTTGTTTGACCCGGTAATGGCTCGACCACGTCGCCCATTGTCTAGCAAAGCGTCTACTGCTTCCTGCAGCATACGCTTCTCGTTTCGAACGATAATGTCCGGAGCATTGAGATCCAATAATCTCTTTAATCGGTTGTTACGGTTAATCACCCGACGATACAAATCGTTAAGGTCGGAAGTGGCGAATCGACCACCATCGAGAGGCACTAGCGGGCGCAGATCCGGTGGTAGAACCGGTAAAACCGTCATGATCATCCACTCAGGTTTATTTCCAGAATTGACAAAGGCTTCCAATAGTTTTAGCCGCTTTGACAGCTTCTTTAACTTTGTTTCTGAGTTGGTCGCAGGTATTTCTTCACGTAATCGAAGTACTTCAGCATCAACGTCCATATCCTTCATTAAGGCCTGAACTGCTTCAGCTCCCATCTTCGCTTCGAATTCATCGCTAAATTCTTCCATAGCTTCATAGTATTGCTCATCGTTAAGCAACTGGCCTTTTTCGAGAGTAGTCATACCCGGATCAGTTACGACAAAAGACTCGAAGTAAAGAATACGTTCGATATCTCGTAGTGTCATATCCAGTAACAACCCTATTCGAGAGGGCAAACTTTTGAGGAACCAAATGTGGGCCACGGGGCTGGCCAACTCAATATGGCCCATGCGGTCACGACGCACCTTGCTCAACGCGACTTCTACGCCGCACTTCTCGCAAATCACACCGCGGTGTTTAAGCCGCTTATACTTGCCACACAGACACTCGTAATCTTTTACTGGCCCGAATATTTTGGCGCAGAATAGGCCATCTCTTTCTGGCTTGAAGGTCCGGTAATTAATAGTTTCTGGTTTTTTAACCTCGCCAAATGACCAAGCTCGGATCATTTCCGGAGAAGCTAACCCTATTCGAATGGAATCAAACTCATCTGACGGAGATTGAGACTTAAGCAACCCTAATAGGTCTTTCATTCTATTCCCTCCGCTTGGCTAATCGAAAATTAGTCAAGCTTTAAATCTTCAATAATTTCTTGTGAATGGACTCTTAATTAACTGGCTAGGAACAAACTATTTACTTACATCCAATTCCATATCGATAGCCAGGGATCTAATCTCTTTAACCAGTACGTTAAACGACTCCGGCATTGCTGGTTCCATACGATGATCTCCATCTACAATGTTCTTATACATCTTGGTGCGCCCAGCAACGTCATCTGACTTAACAGTCAGCATCTCTTGTAGAGTATACGCGGCGCCATACGCCTCCAGTGCCCACACTTCCATTTCTCCGAAGCGTTGGCCGCCGAACTGGGCTTTACCACCTAGAGGCTGCTGTGTAACTAGACTATAGGACCCTGTCGATCGCGCATGCATCTTGTCATCAACCAAGTGATTCAGTTTTAGCATATACATGATGCCTACCGTAACGCTCTGATCAAATGGATCTCCACTTCGACCATCAAAGAGTTTGACCTGGCCACTCTCATCCATATTGGCAAGCTTTAACATCTCCTTGATTTCGACTTCAGCCGCTCCATCGAAAACTGGTGTAGCCATTGGTACGCCGTCGCGCAGGTTTTCTGCTAATTCAAAGACTTCCTCTTCAGACAAACCCCGGATATTCTCAGTACGTTCGCCTATCTTGTTATAAACTTCGGTTATCAATCGCTTAACTTCTCCTACTTTCTTCTGGGCATCTAACAACTCTCCTATTCTCTCGCCGAGACCCTTCGACGCAGCTCCTAGGTGAGTTTCAAGGACTTGCCCCACATTCATACGAGACGGCACACCCAACGGATTCAACA
>Ga0206689_10298287_pt1 | contig 11372 bp, 7 predicted proteins | sample M110012015metaT_FD_159659 | JGI IMG/M metagenome (GOLD analysis project Ga0206689, IMG submission 159659) | Metatranscriptome of ammonia-oxidizing marine archaeal communities from Monterey Bay, California, United States - M1 100m 12015... | ecosystem: Environmental > Aquatic > Marine >...
AGGGTCGATACTTATTAACGCCCACATACCAAAAGGAAAGCCAATAATGCCAAATATTACAAATGACTTTAATCGAGAATAATCAAGGGTATTGCGAAGTCTATATAAGGGAATAGCGTGTATTAACAGACTAGAGACAATAATCAGTGCAATCGCACTTGTGGGCTTCATAATATGAAGCCAAAATGCATTTAGAATCAAACCATCTGCAAAACCAACCGCGCCCGTCACAAAAGCTGCAACAAGTGCACCAGATAGCAAAATAAGTAAATAAATTAAAGGGTCTGAAATTAGCATAATTAGCCGCCAAACAACTTTGTTCCAAGCTCTAACATGCTCACCGCATGAGTGAGTTTACTTAGTTGAGATTTTTAAGCTCCCTTCTTAAAACTTTACCAACATTACTTTTTGGCAACTCGTGAATAAATTCAACGTGTTTTGGCACTTTGTAAGCTGTGAGTTTTTCACGGCAGAATGCAATTAATTCATCTGCTGTAAGACTTTGGCCTTCATGAAGGACTGCAAAAACCTTTACCTCTTCTAAAGATTTTTCACTCTCTACGCCAATACAGCCACACTCCATCACCGTAGGGTGCTCAGCAACGACGGCTTCCACCTCATTTGGGTAAACATTAAAACCAGAAACAATTATCATGTCTTTCTTACGATCAACAATAAAGACATGTCCAGTTTCATCAATTGTTGCTACATCACCCGTGCTAAACCAGCCGTTTTCATCGACGCCAGAATCCTCAACTTTCCAGTAGCCTTGCATAACCTGTGGACCACGAACGCACAATTCTCCGGGTTCGCCTTCTGACAGCGCCTGACCATTATCGTCTCTAATCTCAACCTCAGTAAACAGCGCTGTTCGACCAATACTACCAGTAAATTCTGGCTCATTGTAACCCATTGAAGTGACTAAAGGTGACGTCTCGGTTAGCCCATAAGCTTGAACCAGTACTGTATTCGTAACACTTTTCCATTTTTCAGCAGTTGAAGGCAATGTGGCCATGCCACCTGACAAAGCGTTCACTAAATGGCTGAAATCTAACTTTATAAAATCTTCGTTGTTTAGCAATGCCTCAAAAAGAGTGTTAACTCCTGACATCATTTGAAATTTATGTTTTTTCAATGCCCCAACAAAAGTTTTTAAGTCCCTTGGGTTTGTGATTAACACATTTTTTGCGCCATAATAAAACAAGGCAAAGGTATGGGCCGTCAAAGCGAAAATATGGTACAGGGGTAGTGGGCAAATTGTGGTATTTTGCCCCTCCTCAGGCTTTTCGAAAAGCTCTGGATTGAAAATATGGTACGCCTGAGCGGCGTTAGCCATTAGATTCCTATGGGTAAGTATCGCCCCTTTGGAAACACCTGTTGTCCCTCCGGTGTATTGCAAGAATGCCATATGCTCAATTGGTAGGTCAATATCGGCAAAAACCTCTTTAGTGTCACCTTGCATTACAGCACCAAAGGCAAGCGTATTACTCAAGCTAAATTGTGGCACAAGCTTCTTAATTTTTCTTGCGACAAAGTTAATAATCTTTCCCTTAAAGCCCAGAAAGTCACCTACAGTAGTAACGACAATCTTATCGACATTTGCAAGGTTTGCACTAGCAACTACAGCACCCGCACCCTCCCAACAAAGGAGTATACGAGCTTCTGAATCTTTTAATACGTGCTCTAATTCTCGTCTAGTATAAAGAGGGTTAATATTTACAACGGTCATTCCAGCCTTCAAGGCGCCATAAACAATTACGGGATAGGCCATCATATTTGGCATCATCACTGCCACTTTATCGCCAATATTGGCATTTTGAGAAAACCACAAAGCCAGATGATTCACCCTCTCAGCAAGTTGTGCATAACTCATTTCAACATCATAACTCTCAAAAGCAACTAGATTATTGTGACGACTACAAGCCGTGTTAAAAAAATCAACTAAATTACTATTATTTTGGAAAATTTCTGTTTCTTCGAGACTTTGTGGCACCTGATTACTCATACACTCCCCCAGATTGTTTTTTTTAATTATGATCCTTCTTTAAGTTTATTTTCAAACATTGTTTTATAACGATTGTACACCTCTCCATCCTTTCGGTATGCATAACAAGAGTCTACAAATTTTTCTTTGATGTAGGTCAAATTTTCAAGAGTAAGCTTACTCTCCTCTAGGGGGTCATTATGGCTAATAGTTTGAAATGAAACATTTGCAGCATAAGCCAGCATATCTGAAATATGACGACAGCCTTTTCCGCCACCCAATACTTTCAGGACTTTTTTATTAAAACCTGGCTTGATAAACTCGCCTTTCAGCAAGTGACAATTATCAACAGCTACAGGGCAAATACTATAAGGCGAGTCACCAATAACCGCCTCAATATCAACTATCTCGAATCTACTAGTCATTGTTAACCGAATCGCCATATCATGAAGAGCCTCTCCGGCAGCAATGTAACCTCTGTCTTGATTGTTGAATGAGTAAGTTTTTTTATCCGACAACATCACTTCAATATCCCAAAGACCATCTTCACGTTGGTAGCCGCTTCCAACAACTCTGCGACGATGCCTTAGGTCCCTTTTAGCAGGTTTACTTAACATGCTCTCCTCCAGATAAAATAGACAAGTATTTATACTTTCTTAAAAACGCCCGCGGCACCCATACCTGTGCCTATACACATAGAAATCATGCCGTATTCAACGTCATTTCTCTGCATGGCAGAAACCAAAGTTGCCGTCCTGATTGCGCCGGTTGCGCCCAACGGGTGGCCGAGAGCAATAGCGCCACCTTGTGGGTTGACTTTTTCCTGATCCAGTCCAAGCTCGTTAATAACAGCAAGTGCCTGAGCAGCAAAAGCCTCGTTAAGCTCTATCCAGCCAATATCATCCAGTGTTAATCCAGCCTTTTCAAAGGCTTTTGGAATTGCTTTCACCGGACCAATACCCATTATTTCAGCAGGCACGCCCGCAACTGCGTAGGCCAAAAACTCTGCCTTCGGCGTTAAATTATATTTCTCAACTGCAGCCTCACTGGCGATCAATACCGCTGCAGCACCGTCCGACATCTGTGAGCTTGTGGCTGCCGTAACTGACCCATCTTGGGCAAATACTGTTCGTAATTTTGCCAAAGACTCTAGGCTACTGCCCTCTCTAGGCCCCTCATCTTGAGATATAACATTGGTTTTAGTGCTGTACTCTTTGGTTTCGGGCGTATAAGATGTCCGCTCAGTTGTCATTGGCGAAATTTCATCCGAAAAGAGATTCTCACTATTGGCTTTGAGCGCTCTTTGGTGACTCTCAAGAGCAAAAGCATCTTGATCTTCACGAGAAATATTGTATTTATCGGCGACCTTTTCTGCCGTTAAGCCCATGCCGTAAGCAATGGAGATATTCTCATCCTCTGCCATTACTTTTGGGTTGACCGAAGGCTTAAAGCCCATCATCGGTACAGTGCTCATACTCTCTACACCCGCAGCAATCACTAAGTCAGCCGAACCTGACTTGACCATTTCGGCAGCGTTTGCTACAGCCTGCAAGCCGGAGGCACAAAAACGGTTTAAGGTATAAGCCGGCGTGGTATCTGGCAAGCCCGCCAAAAGTGTAGCGATACGTGCAACATTAAGTCCTTGAGGACCTTCTGGCATTGCACAACCAACAATAACATCATCAATATTATTTTTAACTTCGTCGCCATTGATCAGTGGAGCAAAAACACTCTCAATGGAATGAACCAATAAATCATCCGCTCTGGTTTTAGATAAGCTGCCGCGTACTTTGCCAACTGGGGTTCTTTTTGCCTCAACAATATAAGCTTTTGTCATTTTATTCTCCAATTAATTGCGCAGTGGCTTATTGTTTCTCAATGTAAACTCAATCCGTTCTTGGGTTTTTTCCGTAGCTAGAAGCTCTAGGAAAGCCGCACTTTCCAAATCCATTATTGCTCTTGAATTAACAATGCTGTTTTCCTCAACCACTGAAACTGTCATTACACGTGCAACTCGACTAACACACAACTTATCATGATCAGAAATAAACCCGCCTTCATAAAGGTTGGCAACTTGCGCCATCATATTGGCATAACCCGCCTTACCTGAAACTTTAAACTCTTCGTCATGAGGCGCTTTAAAACCAGATTCCAGCATCGCAATTGCCTGTTTTTTTGCAACATAAAGTAACTCGTTTGCATTGGCTATAATAATGTCGTCGGCTTTTAAATAACCCATGGCTTTAGCCTCTAATGAGCTCATTGAGACTTTTGCCATCGCAATTTGTTCAAAATACTTTGCCAGCAATGGAAAAATATCATCACCTTCTTTATTGGTATAAGCGCGGAGCGCCATTTCCTTAGAGCCACAACCTGCAGGAAGCACTCCAACTCCAACTTCAACTAAACCAATGTATGAATTCATTGATGAAACCACGCGATTGCAATGTAATAATAATTCACACCCGCCCCCTAAAGCCAAACCATCAACTGCAGCCACGGTGAGGATCTTGCCGTGCTTAAGTCTCATCATAAGACTCTGTAAAATGTTAATCATGTTTTTAACCGAAGTCAGTTCACCTAATTTTGGCAAATCTGGATTCATTACCTCAAAGGCTTTTTTCTTTGCTTTTGCTGCTATTCCCGGTTCTTTTTCAAGCAGGCCCAACTTTACCGCTGAAACAACTTCATATAAGTTTGCACCGGCACAAAAATGCTCTTTTTCTTGTCTAAAGATTAGCGCATGAAAGTCATTTGCTTCCAAAAAATCTAGAGCATTATCAGTATCAGTAATAACCGCAGCACTCAGAACATTCATCTTGGTCTTAAATGAAATGCTTGCAATACCCTCGCCAAGATCAATCAATTTAACACCTTCACTTTCAAGCAAAATATCTTGTTCATGTGCCTTCTCGCCAGTAAGGATCGGCTTAAAAAGCTGCCTCTCATACACAGGATGAGTTGATTGTGGAACGTATGTGCCAAGCTTTGGATTAAAAGCGCCATCATCACAATAGACCTGTGAACAATTAAGAGTCCAGTCAGGCAGGTCAGGCGATCCAAGTGTTTTTCCGTTGTTAATATCACTTAAAAGCATACCACGAACCGCTTCCCAGCCAACCAATTGTGCCTGTTCAAAAATACCACGACCCCAAGCAAAGCCAGATCTAAGTGCAGTATCAACGCAGCGAACAGTGTCTGCAATATGCTCTAACTGGTAGCAAGAGTAATGAAAAACATCCCGGTGAACTGACCATAAAAACTGTGCTTGTGGATCATCACACTCTGCCAGGGCTAATAATGACTTCTCAATATTGCCATTTTCTTTTAAGATTTTTTTCACAATAGGACTAATTGATTTATCCGAAAGACGATAGTCACCAAGATCGACGTCAAAAACGTAAATATCTTTGCCGCGTTTCTCATAAATGCCTTTTCTAGTTTTGCTGCCCAAAGAACCTTGCTCAATCAAGCCCTCTACCCAGTCAGGCAATTTAAATAGCTCCAGCCAAGGATCGTCTTTAGCATTATCAAAAATATTCTTAACCACGTTCTTCATCACGTCAAGCCCAACAACGTCTAAGGTTCTGAATGAGGCGCTGGCTGGTCGACCGATCCTCTTACCAGTCAGCGCGTCAACAGTATCAGGTGATAGGTTGAAATTCTCAGCATGCTTTAGAACTGCCAGAAAGGAGAAAACACCAATTCTATTTGCAATAAACGCCGGATTATCATTTGCATAAACCACCTCTTTACCCAGTGCAGAAGCAATAAAACCTTCAGCTTTCTGGAGTAACTTTTCATCACTATAATTTGTTCTAATTAACTCCACCAAAGGCAGGTATCTAGGGGGGTTAAAAAAATGCACGCCAAAAATTTGACTTCTTAGCGCTTCGGGTGCATGCTCTGCTATGGTGTTAATGGACAGGCCAGAAGTATTGGTTACCAAAACAGCATCATCCCTTACAAAAGGAGAAATCTTGGCAAATAACTGTTTTTTAATATCTAAATTCTCAACAATTGACTCCAAAATAAAATCACAATCCAGTAATAACTCCAACGAATCGTAAGTTTTCGTTTTAATAGAGTCAAGAATTGAAGGTGTCGCCAATGGTGTTGGCTTAAGCTTTTTCATTGTTTGCAAAGAAGCGTTAAGCGCCTCTTCTGACATATCAAACATTGTTACGTCAATCCCTAGATTGGCAAAATGTGCGGCAATTTGCCCACCCATTGTTCCGGAGCCAAGTACGGCCACTTTGCTAAAAGCTTTGTCAAAATATTGTTTCATAATTACCTTTCTTATTAAATATTGTTTTTTATTTCAAAATCATCAACTTTGAGAGACTCAAGAATAGCATCATGCCACACAAGCCAATTGCATTTTTCTTCGTTACTTAGCTCCTTATCGTCAACTAAGCCCTGCAACCACGTTTCAAGTGATTGACTAGGCTGATACTTGTGGCCAGATTTTTTGATTCTCCTTTTAAGGGGCGCCAATAATCTCGCGGCCTCATAGCCTTTAAATAATATGTCGAATTGATGTCCAGGAACATTCTTCAAGTCCGCGCAAATGCAAGAGCTAAAGTCTTCGATTAACCAATCTATATCGCCAACTGATTTTGCAGTTTTACTCACCAAGCGATCGTCCACCTTTGGCGCTGTATGAGAAAAAGGGAACAATGACAATGCCAATAATTTCTTAACTACCCAATTCACCGGCAAATTGTCAAGGTTTGCCCGTAATGCCACATCGCTCTCATAGGAGAGTCTCAACATAGATAGGCGCAACACGCTGTCAGCTTTATTGTTTCCTTGAAATTTTTCTTCATAAAGTTTCAAACAAGCGCTCATTTCATACATCGCTGAAATGGCATCAGCAAAACGACCAGATACCATTTCTTTACGCTTCAGGGTGCCGGTTAAAGCAAACAAAGCAATATCACTCATCACAGCAAATTTTGCCGATAAAACTGCTAAATTTCGATAGTAAGGCTTGGTAGTGGAGTTGCCATATGATTTGGCAGATCGTCCACGTGTCCATGAAAATAACACTGCTCTAGCGTAGTTGCGTAAAAAAGAGCTAACATGCTTCGTAAGGGCTTTATCAAAAGCAGCGATACCTGTGCCACTCTTGTCATAAAGTGCATCCAACTCATCAAACATAGTCGCGTGACAACGAATAAGACCTTGGCCAAAAACCATGAGACTTCGGGTTAGGATGTTAGCGCCCTCAACGGTAACACCTACCGGCGCAGAGGCATAAACATTGGCAACATAGTTTCTAGGGCCTTGCATCACCGCACGACCACCATGAACATCCATTGCATCAATGGCTGACTGCTGCATCAAAGAAGTATTACGATACTTAACAATTGCCGAGATAATTGACGGCCTGTAGCCCGCATCAAGAGCCCAAGTCGAAAGATTAATATTGGCAGTTGTTCGATAAGCGTTGACTGCTAACGTTGCTAGTTTTTCTTGAATACCTTCCAAATTGGCAATCGGCAATCCAAATTGTTCTCTTGTTTGTGTATATGCACTAGTTGTCAACAGCATCGCTTGAGCAGCTGCTGCTCCAGAGACTGGCAAGGAAATACCACGACCAACACTTAAGCATTCCATTAGCATTCTCCAGCCATGGCCAATCATTTGATCACCACCAATAATCCAATCCATTGGTATAAATACGTCTTTACCAAAAATTGGACCATTCTGGAACGACTCACCAATAGGTTTGTGTCGAGTACCAATACTAACACCCGCAGTATTACGTGGAATTAAGGCGCAAGTTATGCCAAGATCCGTCTGTCCAGAAAGTGGGTGATCTTTGGCTAGCAAATTATCTGGATCAAAGGCCTTAAACGCCAAACCAATAACGGTTGCTACAGGAGCAAGCGTAATGTAGCGCTTCTCCCAATTAAGCCTCACTCCTAAGACTTTTCTACCCTCAAACTCATCGTAACAAACAATGCCGTTGTCAACTAACGAGCCAGCATCCGATCCAGCAACAGTTGAAGTTAAGGCAAAGCACGGAATCTCTTTACCGGCAGATAAGCGAGGGAGGTATTGATTTTTTTGTATATCGGTGCCATATTTTTGTAGCAACTCACCCGGTCCAAGTGAGTTTGGAACCATTACCGAAATACCCAAAACCCCAGCAACAGATGAAACTTTTCCAACAATTACCGCGTGAGCGTAATGGGAAAACCCCTTGCCGCCATATTTTTTAGCAATATTGATTGCCCAGAATCCATTATCGGCAATATATTTCCAAACCTCTTTCGGCAAGTCATTTTGCGTGGAAAGATTGTAAGAGTTAACCATAAAGCATAATGCCTTCACCTCATTGTCAACGAAGCTTTGCTCTTCTGCGGTTAGCTCTATCGACTTAAGGCTTGATAACTCGCTCCAATTAGGATTGCCCTGAAAAAGCTCAGCATCCCACCAAACATCTCCAGCCTCTAGTGCAATCCTCTCAGTTTCGCCAATCGGTGGCAACGCTTTACGCATTATAGAAAACAACGGATTAGTAAACAACAAACGCCTTATACCAGGCACAATAAAGATGCCCAAGAATAATTCAAAACCCATCAACATCTGCAGACTTAACAGCTCAGTCTCTAGTGTTAGTGACATAACAAAAATCGCATTTACCATCCACAATACTGATAGTTTTATTTGAGTTTTGGCAAGTAACAGCCCAGTGAGTGCAAAAACTGCAAGTAGTGTCAAGCACGGGTTTTGAATTAAGTAATCTGAATATTCTGTCATTATTGTTTACCTTTTAGTTAATGGAGTGAGCTCTCATAATAAAATTATAGTCATTCATCTTCAGAGCATAATTAACACAATATTAGAAAAAATTAACACTTTGTTATTTCATTTCAAATTCACGAAGATTGAAGTTGTGCCAGCATCTTTTCTTGCACGAGATGAATCGCCCTAAGTGGTCGTAGCATTACCTTAAAGTCGGTAATTTCACCGCCATCATTCCAAGTAATAATATCGACACCGTTAAGATACAAACCATCCATTTCTGCCTCAAATTCCAAAACAGCTTCATTGCCGTTAACAATCTCCCTTGTGTAAGCAAAAGAATATTGACTGAACAACTGAAAAGCGGCGGACAAGTATTGAGACACAAGCTTTTTTCCCACTTGAGGTGTGTGCATCACCGGAGAATAAAAAACTGCATCATCTGCAAGTAGATTACCCAAATCATCTAAACTGCCAGTTTCAAGAATATTATGCCAAGCCTCGATTGTATTAATTGCCATATTAAGTCCTAATAATTAAAGTTAAAGAGATGCCGCTAAACGCGACCCTTGGTTAATGGCGCGTTTAGCATCCAGCTCTGCAGCAACATCCGCACCCCCAATTAAGTGCGAAGAGATGCCATTTTTCTCAAGTTCGTCATGTAAATCACGAAGCGGCACTTGGCCCGTGCAAAGCACTATCGTGTCAACATTTAAGACATGATCTTCGCCGTTGATTGAGTAATGCAAGCCATTGTCATCGATTTTGTTATATTGGGCGCCAGCAATCATACTGATTTGTTTGGCCTTTAAACTAGCTCGATGAACCCAGCCCGTTGTCTTGCCAAGCCCTATACCCAATCGTGTTGATTTACGCTGCAACAAGGTAATTTTTCTTGCCGACACTGGAAATTCTGATTTAACACCCTTAACTCCACCTCTAACTTCATTTTTCGGATCTATACCCCATTTATGTAAAAATGCTGGGATGTCGACACTGGACTCATCGCCCTCGTGAGATAAGTATTCGCAAATATCAAAACCAATACCGCCAGCACCAATTACCGCAACACGGTCGCCTACTTCTTTTTGATCTTTTAATACGTCGAGGTAAGTAAGCACTTTTGCGTGGTTTTGCCCATTTATACCAGGCTCTCTTGGAAGAACTCCAGTTGCAATCACCACCTCATCAAAACCGCCGGCTTTAATTTTTTCAATATCAACCCTTTCACCAAGTTTTAGGTCAACACCCAATACTTCTATTCGCCTTGCATAATAGCGCAGAGTCTCATTAAACTCCTCTTTTCCGGGGACTTGTTTGGCAATATTAAATTGCCCACCAATCTCGTTTGAAGATTCAAACAAGGTTACTTGATGACCACACTCTGCGGCAACCGTTGCACAAGCCAAACCAGCGGGGCCAGCACCAACAACTGCCACACGTTTTGTTTGTGCTTTTTTCTCAAAAGTTAAATCAAGCTCATGGCAAGCTTGAGGGTTAACCAAGCAACTACTACGCTTTCGGTTAAAAACATGATCTAGACAGGCTTGATTGCAGCCAATACAAGTATTAATTTCGTCACTACGGCCTTCAACTGATTTATTCACAAACTCTGGATCAGCTAAGAATGGGCGTGCCATTGAAACCATATCGGCGTCACCACGTGCCAAAACCTTTTCAGCTACTTCAGGTGTGTTAATTCGGTTGCTGGTAATGAGTGGCACCGATACTTGGCCACGCAATTTGGCCGTTACCCAAGTAAAGCATGCTCTTGGCACCATAGTTGCAATCGTTGGAATTCGCGCTTCATGCCAGCCAATACCGGTGTTGATAATACTCACGCCAGCTTCTTCAAGTGCTTTTGCCAGCAACACCACCTCTTCCCAAGTGCTACCCTTTCTAACAAATCTAGCATTGATAGTCGAAAAATCAAAATAAAATCCGAGCCAACTGCTTCGCGTGTCTTCCTGACAATCTCTAAAGCCATGCGAATACGATTTTCGAAAGGTCCACCCCATTCATCGGTTCGTTTGTTGGTGTGTTTGGCGATAAATTGATGAATAAAATAACCCTCTGAACCCATGATTTCAACCCCATCGTAGCCAGCCGCCTTAGCTAAACTTGCGCACTTTACATAATCTTTGATGGATTTCAACACACCTCGATTCGATAAGGCTCTAGGCTTAAATGGTGTAATCGGCGACTTAATCGGCGACGCAGAAACAACAAATGGGTGATAACCATACCGGCCCGTATGCAAAATCTGCATGCAAATACGCCCGCCTTCTGCATGCACTGCACTAGTTATTTGTTGGTGTTTTATTACTTCTTTATTGCTGGATAGCTTCTCAGAAAAAAGCATTGCCCAACCCGCCCTATTGGGCGCAAAGCCGCCAGTCACAATTAGGCCAACGCCGCCTTTTGCCCGTGCTGCGAAATACGCCGCCATATTCTTAAATCCGCTCGACTCTTCTTCCATGCCAGTGTGCATAGAGCCCATCAATACTCGATTTTTTAAAGTGATATTGCCAACTTTAATTGGCCTCAAGAGATGCGGGTATAGTGTTTCGCCCTTCAAATTCATAACTCCTCCACGTCATTTTTTAGTTTGAGACTTTATCAATCAAAACCA
>Ga0206689_10981517_pt1 | contig 11263 bp, 2 predicted proteins | sample M110012015metaT_FD_159659 | JGI IMG/M metagenome (GOLD analysis project Ga0206689, IMG submission 159659) | Metatranscriptome of ammonia-oxidizing marine archaeal communities from Monterey Bay, California, United States - M1 100m 12015... | ecosystem: Environmental > Aquatic > Marine >...
AACAGACCAACCAACTTTAACAGAAACAGCTGCCAATGATGACATCTATATTACAACTGCTGACAAATATCAGTGGAAGTATATGTATGAACTAACAGCCGTACAACACACCAAGTTTAATACAGCAGATAAGATACCATTAGTTATAGACACTGATGTAACAAGCAATGCAGTAGCAGGTGCTATTGATACCGTATCGATTGTAACTGGAGGCACTAGATATAATTCAATTGCTAACGGTGTTGTTAAGAACGCATCAGTTGGTGGTAATAATTTAATAGTAGAATTAGAATCATTAGTAAGTGCTAATGTAACAATTGCAAATACAACTGCCGCAGGATCTAACACTGCATTAACAGTAGAAAGAATTGATCTTTGGGGCAAACATGCTAATGGAGATTTGTATAATAGTAATACAGATCCTAACGAAGCTAACAGTGTTGCTAATGGAGTTGTAGTATCAGCTAACAGCACAGTATTAAAAGTTGTAGATATTGCTGGAGATCTTTTCGGAGCCAATTCAACTAACGTAGTAATAAAAGGACAAAGTACAGAAGCATTAACTCAAGTGTCAAGCATAGCTTCAGACACCTCATCAATTTCATCAAACACAGACTTCTATAAAGGAAGTGCGTTTACCATAGTACATGGTACTGGTAAAGGACAAACAAAGAAAATAAGTGAATACATTGTTACTGGATCAGCAAGAAGAGCGCTGCTAGTAAATGCTTTCGCCACAGCTATTGATACAACATCAAGATTTGAAATAACACCTATGGTGACTATTTTTGGAGATGGTAGTGGAGCAGAAGGACGAGCAATAGTTAACACAGCAAATTTCTCAGTAGATACGATAGAGATAACAAATAGAGGGTCAGGTTACACATTCGCAAGTGCTCAAGTGTTGGGGAACACAGGAATAGTAGAATCTGGTACAACGGCTCTTGCTGATAACGCAAACGTAGTACCTGTAATAGGCCCACCAGGCGGCCATGGATCAGATCCTATTAACGAATTATACGCAGACACTGTTGGGGTATCTGTAGATTTCGTTGATGATGAATCTGGCCAAATGCCTGCACAGAATGATTTTAGGACAGTCGGAATAGTAAAAGATCCTTTATTTGCAAACGTTGTTCTTACAATGAATACTTCAACAAGTAATTCTGGTACATCATTTACAGCTAATGAGAAAGTGACTCAAGATTCAAATGCAACCCATGGTGGGGCGTATGGATATATAAGCTCAAGAGCAACAGGAACATTAAATGTAGCGAATGTTTATGGCCAATTTGTATCAGGATTAAGAATTACTGGTGCCGATTCAACTAAAACAGCTAACGTTTTATCACAAATAACCAATGAAAGAGCATCTTCAAATGCTTTAATATTCGACCAGAGACTTAGATTAACTGGATTTGTTAACACTTCAAGTTATGGTTTTACATCAGATGAATTAGTTTTACAGGATTCTACTGATGCGAATGGCGCTGTACACTTTATAAATACCTCTAGTGGATCGGTTATGTCGATTACTAATAAGAAAGGAAACTTCTTAGCAACAGATACTGCAAGTGGTACCTACTATTATGTAAGAGGACAATCCAGTGGAGCTGTAGGATACTTTACAGACATTGCAGGACCAGACATAGTACCTAACTCAGGGGAGATTATGTACGTAGAAAATATAACACCGATTACTAGAGACGACAGTCAAACAGAACGAATAAAAGTAATGATTAAATTTTAGAGAATAAGAAATGGCAACAGAGACAGATCTAAATGTAAACCCGTATTATGATGACTTTGACGAGTCGAAGAATTATCATAGAGTATTATTTAAACCGGCAGTAGCGCTTCAAGCTAGGGAGCTCACTCAAGCCCAAAGTATATTGCAGAACCAAGTAGAAAGATTTGGTCAGCATATATTTAAAGAAGGCTCTATTATTAAAGGATGTAACTTTAATTTCAGAAGTGATATTGAATACGTTAAGATATTAGATAAGAACATAGCAGGCCTAGATGTTAATACTGGCTTGGTTAGCGACGGCGACTTTTTAAGAGGCCAAACTGCTAATCTAGTATCAAGGGTAACAGATACAGCTGGGGGATTAGAGTCTCAGAACCCAGATCTAAATACATTATTCTTTAACTACATCAGCTCAGACAATACAACAACAGCTTATGCTAATGGTGAGATACTAGAAGTATATGCATCAACAGCTGGCTTAGCTAACATTCAAGTCACAGCAATAGGTGACAACTACAACAATACAGACACAGTTTCTATATCATCTACTAATGGTGGGAATGCAACAGCAACAGTTAATACATATTCAAACGGATCTGTTGAATCAATTACAGTGACAGCAAATGGATCTGGATTTACTGTAGACGATTATCCAACAGCAAGCGTATCAGGAAACTCAACAGCTACTGGAGCAACACTAAGAGTTAATCTGCAAGAAACAATGAGAGTGACAGTAGCGAACTCAAGTTTCTTTAGTGGCAGTAATACACAATTCAACGTCACAGGTAAAGCATATGAGATGTCAGTCGGTGATGGAGTTGTGTTCCAAAAAGGATTCTTCCAAAGATTCCCAGAACAATCTATCATAGTATCAAAGTATACTAATAGACCAAATGATTTAATGGTAGGAGTACAGACTAATGAGAGCACAGTTAACAATAGTGTTGATACAACTTTATTAGATAACGCTTCTGGATTTGCAAACGAAAATGCACCAGGTGCTGATAGATTAAAACTAGATCCAATATTAATTGTTAACACATCAGCAGTTGCAGAAGCATCTAACAATTTCTTAAAAATAGCAGAATTCAAATATGGTAGCGTAGTTCAAAAGAACCAAAGTGCTGCTCTATCTGCATTAGGTGATGCAATTGCATCCAGAACATATGAAGAAAGTGGAGACTATGTTGTTGAGCCTTTCCAATTATCAACAGAAGAAATAGTAGGAAACACTACTCACATATCAACAACTGTTGGACAAGGTATAGGTTATATACAAGGTAAGAGATTTGAATTAACAGGAACCACAAGAGTAGAATTACCAAAAGCTAAAGTTACAAAATCTCAAACTCAACAAGTATCAGCTAACTATGGCAACTATGTAAAAGTAAATGAACTATCAGGTGAGTTTGGTGAAGAAACAAACGACATGGTTCTTATCATGGACGGAGCTTTTGATTCAGTAAGTACTGGAGCTAACACATCTGCAGTCGTAGCTAGTAATACAGCAGTAACAGCTCATGGTGATACTCATAATGTAATAGGTACTGCTAGAGTAAGAGCTCTAACAATGGACGACGATAATCCATCAGACGCAGGTGCTGAATGGAATATGTATCTCTATGATATAAAGATGAATTCTGGTAAATCATTCAGAGGCCAAGCAAAATCATTATGGCATTATAAGTCAGCAGAATATACCTTAGCAGGAGCAGAATCAAACTTAGCTGCATCAGGTGTTGCTGATATAGTATTGGACGGTACCGCAGCTGTAGTAAAAGATGCAAGTTTCAATAAACTTGTATTCCCAATTGGTCAGAAAGGTGTATCAGCTGTTAATGCATCTGGTACATATACGTTTAGAAAAAGACAAACAGGCACAATAGGTGCTAATGGTACTTTAACTCTAACATTATCTGGTGATCACACATTCGGTTATGGTGATGCCACTCTAAACGAAACACAAGAAAAAGATTTAATAATAATACCAACAGCATCAATCAACTCAGTCGCAGTATCAGATGATAATGCAGACGTTGATGGTACTGGTACAAAACTAGTTACAGCTGCAACAACAGCTGGGTTAAGAGCTGGTGACTGGGTATACATTGATACAACACTAAGGCAAGTTGCTAATGTTGTTAATAGCTCAGCATTTAATACTACAGTTAATGTAGGTGTTGATCATAATGCTAATGCAGACATTTTAAGAACATTCCCTAAAGGGTATCCAATATCATTAAATGATAGAACATATGCTAATGCAACAACGAGCTCATCTGGCCAGAACTTACAAATTGAAGTCGGTATGACAAGTACTGCTGATTCTCATGTTAATCTTTCAGGTTCATGTGCAGTTGCTGTTCGTCATAATGTTGTAGATACAACTGAAGCTGGAAGAACTAAAGCATATCAAACATCAGAGATTGGTATTGATTCAGACGCTAACGCTGGTGGAACTGCAGGTCCATGGAGTTTGGGTATACCAGATGCACATGAATTAGTTTCAGTATTTATAGGACCTGATGCAACATATACATCAGTTGCAGAAAGTGATTGGACAGATGTAACAAGTAAGTTTGAAATACTAGACGGACAATCAGATGGTCTATATGGATTATCAAAACTAAGAATTAAACCTAATACCGGATACACAGTTGCATCTGGCAAACATTTAGCTGTTAAATTTAGACACTTTAAAGAGTCTGGTGCAGGTAAAGGATTCTTTACATATCAATCATATCATGGTATTATTGATGATGCTAATACAGCAAACACAACTGCTATCACAACACAAGCAATACCAGTATTTGGATCGCCTAGTGATGGTACAGAGATATCATTAAGAGACTCAATTGACTTTAGACCTTATGTTGCTAACACAGCTACACTTGGTGGAGCATTCTCTAATGGTATAGGAACAGCAACAGCTGATCCAGCTGCTACAGAAGTTATTGATTCTGATTCATATGTTAGTGCGCCAAACAAATTGTGGACAGCAAATGTAACATATTATATGCCAAGAAAAGATAGATTAATTATTGAAGATGGTGCAATAAGAATTATAAGCGGTGAGCCAAGCGTTAATCCAAGTCTGCCAGATCTACCACCTATGTCAATGCAGTTAGGAACCATTGACGTACCAGTATATCCAACACTAGATGTATCCTCTGGAAGATATTATAAGAGACCAGACTTAGCAGCAAGACTAAGAGCTACTCAGTTGAAAAGATATACAATGAAAGATATTAAGAATATTGACGACAGAGTTAATAATCTTGAATACTACACATCATTGAATCTATTGGAAAAAATGACATCAGATCAAGTAATTGAGGGCAGAACAGACTCAACATTAAATAGATTTAAGAATGGTTTTATTGTTGATAACTTTGCATCAATGACAACTGGTAATCCATTAAACGCAGAATTCAAAGCTGGATATGATTTGGCAAGACAATTGCTAACAGCAAAATTTGAGCAGTATCATATTGACCTCAAATATAGTAGTGGTGCTAATATTAATAAACAGGGTGACGTTATAACACCTAGGTTGAATCAAGCTCAGATTATAAACCAAAACAAAGCAACACAAGACAGAAGATGTACTTCACAATTCTGGAAGTATAATGGTGTGTTATCATTATTCCCAGATTATTTAAGTGCTACAGATACAGTAAAAGCACCTGAGCAACCAGCACAGATTGATATTGATGTTGCATCTGGAACATTAGCATTGTTAGCAGAACTACAGAAAGCAATGCCAACACAGTTTACTAGTGAAGAAGTAATTGCCGAAGATCAAGACACTAGATTAACTTCAAGTACAGAAACAGATACTACAAGAACAGATAGTTTTGAGACTGTGCAAACACAAACAATTCAAAGAACTACTACAACTATATCAGGCAGAGCTAAGACTTCAAGTAAGAAAGTTGGTGAATTTGTTACAGACATTTCTTTCCATCCTTACATACCTGGTGTAGATGTTAGATTCGTATGTACTGGTTTAAGACCAGGTTTAAGACATTACGTATATTTTGATGAGGTAGATGTTAATGAACATACAATGCCTGCAACAATACACAACTCTATAGACAGTTTAGATGATGTTGAGTCACTAACAACTACAAGAGCTGGCCGAATGATTCAGAGCTCTGGTGCTCAGGGATCATCTCTTACTGCAAACACATCAGGTGGTTTAACAGGAATAATAAGATTACCAGCAGAGACATTCTTTGCAGGTGAGAGAAAAGTAGTTGTTGCTGATATTAGTAATCTAAGTCAGGTTGGTGATACAGTATCATCAGCTACAGCAAGATTTAATTGTTATAACTTCTCAGTTGAAACAAACGATATAATTCAATCAACAAGAGCACCTGAGTTATCATCATCCGATTCAGTTGATATCTTTATGAGAAGGACATCAAATACAGAAGAGATCGTAACAGTATTAGATCCACCTCCAGCAGTTGTTCCAATTGCAAACACCATGCCGCCAGAGGTTTTGGGCGGAGTATCTCCGCTTCCAGAGGTGGTAGCAAACGTAGAAACAATAATACCTATAATAACAATGCCGCAACCGGTGGTACCTAATCCAGTTATTCCACCAGCAGTAAACTCAGTTGTTACACCAGCCAGACCAACAGCAAGAGAAAGATGTGCTCCAATGAGAGGAAGAAGAGGAAGAGGCGGTGGCCGCATGAACAGAGGCGCCGACTTAGGCGGTGCTAATATGAGAAGAGAGATTGATGGTGGATGTAGACCAGGTGGAGATCCATTAGCTCAAACATTCTTACTAGAACCAGGAATGTTCGGAGAGTCTAAAGTTGGATACTTAACATCAGTTGATTTATATTTTTCAAGTAAAGATGCAAACATGGGCGTCCTAGTAGAACTTAGAGAGACCGTTAACGGAGCTCCAGGACCAAGAGTACTACCATTCAGTAAAGTTAGACTATCATCAGGACAAGTTAGTACATCTACTGATGCACAAACAAAGACAGAGATAAACTTTAAAGCTCCAGTAGCAGTAGATACAGAAAAAGAATACTGTTTTGTGATTATGCCAGAAGGCAACTCACCAGATTATAAAGTATATACAGCTAAAGCTGGCCAGAAAGATATCGACAGTAGCATTCCAGTCAACCAAGATTGGGGAGCTGGTACATTGTTCTTATCAACAAACAACAGAACATGGACAGAATATTTAGATGAAGATTGTAAGTTTAAAATTAAAGCAGCATACTTTACAGATACATTCTCAACAGTTGATCTAGTAAATGAAGACTATGAGTGGTTTACAGCTAACAACAGCTTGATAAACGGAACATTCAAACAAGGCGAAGAAGTATTTAAAAATGCAGCTAACCAAAGTGGTACTGTTGCAATCAACGCTGGTAATAATGTTATAGTTGGAACAGGAACCGGATTCGCAGCCCTTACTGGAATGGCAGCTGGTTCTAAGATTGTATTAACAGGAAACACAACAACATTTGATGTTGTAGAAGTTAACAGTGTAGCGAATGCAACATATATGACAGTAAGAGGTGCACCTAAATTTACTGATGCAACGGGCAATTATATGTTCACACCGTCTGGAACATTTAAGTCTTTTGATCAATCAGCAAACCTTGGATATGATGCTATATTAGTTGGAGACAGTACAGCAACGAACAGCACTTTCTTATTTGCTAATCAAGATGTTATTATCGGTTGTGATAGTAATGCAAATACAACTATTGATGCTCCAGTTAATACTAACATCAGTTATCACGAACCAAGACTTTATAAAACAGTCGTTCCAGGAACATCTGTTAGAAGTACATTAGGAGCAAACACTAGTGACGGAGTATTAATATCAACTAACGATAGAAACTATCCACTAGGAACTTTAACTGTTAAATCTAAGTCTAATGAGATATCAGGAACAACAATAACTAAGTCAATAGTATTAAGACACCATTTATCTTCTAAGAGTAATTGGACAGCTCCAATAATTGATTTACAATCACAAGGATTATTAATATATGAAAACATTATTAATAACCTCTCTACAAATGAGCACTTAACAAACTCAGGAAGCGCTACATCAAAATATGTTTCAAGAGTTGTAACATTAGCAGAAGGTATGGATGCAGAAGATATTAAAGTATATGTAAATGCTTATAAGCCTGCTAATACAGATATTAAAGTATATGCTAAAGTATTGAATGGCACAGACACTAAGAGTTTAGATGACACTGATTGGTCTTTACTGCAAGCAACACAAAACAAAACTGCATTAAGCAGTGAAGTAGAAAGAAAAGATGTAATAGAATATGGATTCGAATTCCAAGATACACCGGAAACTACATCTAAGGTTGGTCAACTACAAACATATGCTAATACTAAAGTTAGTGGTGTTGGCACTTTATTTGATGCAGACTACTCAGCAGGAGATTTAATTAAGATCGAAGGCTCGAACACTTCAACAGATTATACAATTAGTAGAGTATCATCAGTAACAAGTAATACTGTATTAGATGTTGTTGATACGCTCACTGCAAAAACTGGCCAGATGCATGGTAAAGTGGATACAGGATTTATTAATGGCGTATTCAGAGATCCACAAGCATCTCCATCTTTCCATGCTTCATACTATAATAAAGACTTTGAGAAGTTTGTAGGATATTCAAAACTAATGATTAAAATTGTAATGACATCTGAGTCTACAGCTAAAGCACCAGTGCTTCAAGACTACAGAGCAATAGCGGTGAGTTTATAATGAGCAAGACTTTAATAGAGACTGAAGATCAAAAATATTTAAGAGATACTAATTCAATGGGCCTCATAAATAATGATAAGGGTGCGTACAATCAATACAAAGCACAGAGAGCCAAAAGTGGCCAAGTAAAAGAGTTAGAAGTAGACGTTATGAATTTAAAACAAGATATGTTAGAGATCAAGGGTATGTTAGTGACATTGACAGAGGGGATAACAAATGGCCAGTAATAATTATTTAAGTGCTAATATTGTACCATCTTCTGATACATTTAGAGAATGGTTAGACCTTACAAACAGAATTACATACGACATGGAAAAGGTTGTCGTAACAACTATTGCAAACACTCAGGGCGCCTGTACATCAGGTAATGCATATGTAAATGGCGCATTCAGTGCAAACACATTATTTGTAGAACAAAAACTACAAGGTGTGACTGCAAACAGTACTGTGTATGGAACCAAAGCAGCTGCAGCTAATTTAGTTATAAGCTCGAATGTGGTATTCATTGCTAACAGTACTGCAAATGCAATCATACATGCTCAATCAAATGCACACTTTACAGGACCAAAAGTAGAAGTAAGTTCAAACACTTTCATCAATAGCACTGCAGCTTTATTCCAAAGTAATGCAACATTGAATGATTTCAATTCGAATGTAGATATTAATAATGCTCTAACAGACATTACTTCTACAAACTTAGCAATCACAGGTACAGAAACAAACATAGATGCTAACACAGTATTCACAGCTAATGTAAACATACATTCAGATACATTAGACTTTAACATTGGTGCAGATGAAGTTATCATTAACACTGGTACAACTTTATTCTCATCTAATGCAGCAACAAACAGATTCAATACAATAATAGATGCAAATGCAAATGTTGATATAGATAACGCATTAACCGATATCACATCAACTAACCTAGCAATTACTGGAACAGAAACAAACATTACAGCTAATGTAAACATAGATGCAGCTTCAGTAGATATTAATGATGGTGTATTAAGTGCTAACTCTACAGGAGTAGAAATAGATGCAACTGCAGTAACATTCACTTCGAATGCTACAACAAACATATTTAATACAATCATTGATGCAAATGCTAATGTAGATATTGATAATGCTCTAACAGACATTACATCAACAACTACAAACATATCAGGTACAACTGCCACAATAGATGCAACAACATTAGCAGTTAGTGGAACAACAGCAGACATAAATGCAAATGTTGATATTGATAATGCTTTAACCGATATCACGTCAACAACTACAAACATATCAGGTACAACTGCTACAATAGATTCAACAACTACAAACATACATGGTACAACTTTAGATGTAAATTCTAATACAGTTATTGACGGTGACCTTTCAATAAATGCAAACACAGTTTTAGGATCAAACAATTCAGACATTGCTAATGTACAAGCCTTAATTGTAAGTAGCATAGAACCATCAGCAAACGGTAAAGTATTAGGACATGCATCAAGAAGATGGGCAGCAGCTTTAACAACAGCTAATACATCTGGAGACATTACAGCAGGAGCTGATGTAGACATTACTGGAGAAGTAAATGCAGCGTCAGCAGTTATAGTTGGAAATGAAACAGTTGGTGGAAACGTATCTGTTAATGCTCAACTTATAGTAGCTAATTCATCAGCAAATCAAATAGTCACAACAGTATCAGGTAATACCAGAACAATACTTATAGGTAATGATAAAGCAGCAAATGGCACACATGCATTTGATAGATTAATAGTTAAAGGTGCTGTCGGAAACAGCACACATCCAGTATTACCTTTACATGGTAATAATGTTGGATTAGGAGATACAAGTCATAGATGGATTGGTTGGTTTACTAATACCACAACAAGCGGAGTTGCATCAGTAGGCGGAGACCTTACTGCTGGAGCAGACGTAGACATTACTGGAGAAGCTAATGCCGCTACACTAGCAATAACGACAACCTCAGCACTAGGTGGCAAACTAACTATATCATCTGGTGGTGCAGCAATCACAGGTGCAGTAGATTTAGTTAACACAATTAATGTTGGTGCTAATGTAGGAATGACTACAGCACATATGTTAGTCAAAGGAACAGTAGCAGTTGGTAATACGATTGCTAATTCATCAGTTGTACATGTTGGTAATGCAACAGTTAACACTCACATATCTAAAGGTGGTATTGATACAGATGGAACAATAGCAGTACTCAAAGCAGCAACATTAGCTAACACATTAGCAGTCACAGGGGTGACGACTTTATCTGAAGATTTAGACGTAGCAGATAGTAAAGAAGCAAATGTTTATAATGCAGTAGTAAGAAATGATTTAACAGTTTCTGGTAATTCAGTTATAGGTAGTGCAGCAGCAGATTCAATAAATGTTACAGCTCAAGTAATAAGTAGCATAGAACCAACTGTTAGTGGTAAAGTACTAGGACACGCATCAAGAAGATGGGCAGCTGCTTTAACATCAGCTAACACTAGTGGTGATATAACAGCAGGTGGTGATGTAGATATTACTACAGAAGCTAATACAAATACTTTAAGAGTAAGATCAACTTCAGCATTCACAGGCAACGTATCAATTGGTAATTCAACTGTAAACGCTACAGTGACAGCAAATTCTTCTATGACAAGAGTAGATACAGGTTATGTACAAGCAGCTAACTTAGTTGTTACAGGATCAGCAGTACTACCATCAGACACTACATTGACAGCTTCAGGATTAGGAGC
>Ga0206689_10572355_pt1 | contig 10915 bp, 6 predicted proteins | sample M110012015metaT_FD_159659 | JGI IMG/M metagenome (GOLD analysis project Ga0206689, IMG submission 159659) | Metatranscriptome of ammonia-oxidizing marine archaeal communities from Monterey Bay, California, United States - M1 100m 12015... | ecosystem: Environmental > Aquatic > Marine >...
GGGTTGTGGATGCGGCTATTGCTCCTTACATCCTATTATTAATTGTTTACAATTAATAATCAACCTAAATTATTTTGATATAATTTATTTTATAACATTAAAAACTATTTTATTTTTATTTTGATTTTTTGTTTATAATATTATTAAATGAGAATTTTATAATAAATTAATATTAAACCCATCTCACTCTTCCTTGATTTCAATACAAGGGGACTTCAATAAATTAAAGGAAAGACGAATCACTTCTTTAATTTAGTTTTCATTGTTTCCGGCACAGCTTACACTTTCTTGAGTGCAACGCTTTTCTCCGAAACTTCCAAAAGATCAACTTACTATTCCGTTTACGAACCTTTTTCGGAATCAGATGATTCTGAATCAGTTTCACAATCTGGAATACAATCTTTTCGATTGGGATCATTTTCTATTAGCTCGGCGTAGGTTATTACATCGAAACCCACAATTTTAGGAATATAGCGGCCTGTATTCATTTATCCTGGCAAAGTAATGTTTTTATTAACATTAAATTTTTCCGTCACACAAAGATGTAGTAATTATTTTATCTCTGGCGAACAGAATAAATGGTTCATTTGTTGCGTTTTAAGCAAGATTTCCGCTAATTTATCTAACAGATCATTATAATCTGCCATGGGTAATGAAAAAGGATATTAAACACTTAAGCATTTCTCATGCTTATGTGTTGCAAGCATATACTCACGTTTCTATGCCATGAGTCCTGCAGCCACCTTTCCAGCTGCCAGGATTGCATCCTTATTGTTGTTAGCAAACTCGAAACCTGAACTCAGTAAATCTTTCGCACCTTACCAAAATGATTTTGGCTCAGTAGAAAGGTTCCTATCATTCATATCTCGAGGATTGATAGTCTATAACATACTAGGCATCGGAGATTCTTTCCCTTAACTCCCTCCAAATTTCTTGAAGAGATTGTTGGCAAAAGCGTCTTAGGCCTTTCCCCAGAAAACACCGTTTCCTGTGAAATTGCACTAAAGCGAAAAGTTTTTATCTCCATCAGTTGTAATCGTTTAAACAGGTTGTTATAAAATGACATAGTTGACTAATTCACCAACCATTGCCGAAGCATTAGCAGATTCCTCATTATTCTGGGAATCGTATACTAAGTCATTATTAATAACAGCTGTTTACAAGTCGAATTATGCATCCATAATCTCAACTTCCGATGCTATGTGTATTAAATTTGCTAACGTTAGACCATCTGCATCATGATTTGAATCCAGTGGAATCTATCCCCATGCAATGGTGCCCTTATAATATGAGCCTACCATACATGCTGCTGGGGCAACAATATTCATAGTTGTTTTACCTGACCAAACATATCCACCTGCGGAAAAACCGTCAAATGTCGATCCGTACGTTTGCTTCATGGTATATCCGGTTGTGGACCGGACAAAACAATTCCTATCGATTGTACCTATATCAGTTTAGCCTGGACCAAACTGTTTCAAGAACAATCCTCCCTACTTCTCAGCCTTTGTCATATCACCTGTATCACCTGTACCAAAGAAAGCTGTCTATGAGGTACTGTACATAACTAAAAGATAGTCATGTGTACCCAAAGGTTCAGGATTCGGATGGCCATGTGAATTGCATTCTGAGAAAGTAGTAGATACTGAAAAAGTCATTGTCGGCAAACTCGATACGTTCATTCCGGCAACATACTAAGCATTAAATCTTCCTGGATAATGTTTAGCGACTGTCATTTTATCCCATGCGCTCAGAACTTGTTTATAGCCTGCTTAAACAAGTTCGCCTCCCTTATAAGGGGGGCGCGCTAAATTATTTTTGTGTGCTGGAATCATTTAGGCTTCATGCACGAATCCTTATCCAGACTTTAAATTAGGAGCTGCTAACTGCTTTGGGGTGTTAGTTGTGAGCATTTTACCACGTTTTCGCCCTGACTATTTAGTCTGCTTCTTTTTATTTGGCAAGCGTTAATTGTTTAAGGTCGTGGTTAACAATCTCTCAATGGCAGTTAGTTGGTTTTGGGTAGAAATATCCTTTTTCGAAGAGAGTTATGACAATGTCCTTTAACTCTTCGAACCACTTGTCGGAGTTCTGGTTTTATAAGCCATCGGCTGTTTACCCGAACGTGACCTTGATCTGGGGGTTTATTACCTCGTGTAGGCTACCCCGGGTCCTTTAACAGGCTGGTACGATGTTTTTAGGTTGGAGCGTTTATTCGGTGTTTTTGGTTTCTTTACTTGCATATAAATTCGCTACAAGTTGACCAACTGCCCTTAGGGCGCATAACACTTCCTTAGGATCCTACTTAAATGCAACCATACCAACTTATACCCAATATTGTTCCAAATGAGATTGCTAGATCTTGTTCAATAATATCGCTGAATTCATAACCAAATGATTCTGTATCAGCCTCTAAGATTTTATATTAACTTTATTGATGGCAATTTATCCGATAATAGATACTTTATAATTTTTTAGATGAGAAATCCGGCGGTTTGCATGCATTCCTCCTCGCCAAAACTATATCTTCTAATTTTATTGATAATTCCTATCTTTTCAAGTTCTCATATATGACATCATAGTATAGCCACATACTATTATACAATATCGCATTTTGTCCTGTATAAATCATCTTTTCAAGAATTTTCTTTGGGTCAGGTGATAAATTCCATCGTTCACCGTTATAATATGACACTTTCGACAAAAAATCGAATTTGTATATTGTTACAGCGGATGGGATTTATTCAATCACTTAACCCAAACCAACAATTATTTAATCACTCTTATTTCTTGCTGATAGACTCAAAGCATTGAGCCTAATCTAATTTAATATATCTTGATCTCCTACAATGACTAAATCATCGCCAGAAGCCATCACAAAAAATCTGTCATCATCCCAAGGTTGGGTTGAAATCTGCATGAGTGTGTTGTTTTTCTTATCTTAATACGGATACTGTATATAGTAGAAGGCATATGCCAATGACCTCAATGTATTTCCCAATGTTGTTCGGATACCGTGTCCAGATAACACAGTACCTTCTATATCATAGAACATATAATCTTCCCAAGGTGAATTTTATTTGGAGTGTTCATTTTTAAACTCTCTCAAAACATCTTAGGTCCATTATTTCTTAGTCCACTATTTCTATGTTGGAGTTAATGTTGACCATAAACCGGGTGTATGAACATATAAACGATGATTTGTTAAACAAATATCTTTTAATATGTTGTCCATCATTTTATCCATTTTCTGATCAGTATTAAACTTATCAGGGACAAAACCCCATGTATCAAATGTTTTGTTAAATGCCTATCTAATTATTGGACTGAACATCTTCAAGAATGGAATATCAACAGCTTTTATGTTACAAGTAAATTAAGTGGAATCAAACCTCTTACCATCCCAAGACAATTAGTATAGTTCATTAGTTTTGAACGGTTTATTGGTCTTAGGGTTTATAGATCTTCTCTTCCACACATCAATCCGAGCTTATATTTATTAACAATTTAAACCTATTATCGCTCCATTCGCAGTCCGACTGTCTGAATCGAGTTATAATAAATGTTACAAATAAATATAATTCACATATTATGCAATTCCTACCTTAGCAGGATTAGCTATATTTCTCGGGCTAGCTGTAGTATTATAAATATATCCATTTTGAATAAATGTTCCATCTCCGTTTAGGAATGAGTGCACTTCTCCCTTTTTCGACATAGCCATAAAGGAACCAACTATTTTTATAGCTCCTTCCTTATACAGATAATCGACAATACTTTATAGATATTTGTTTTTCTTCCTCAAAGAAAAATTTTATTTTTAAACATAACCAAAGGGTGTTGGCATATTTTCCATAAAATCTTGTTCACTCATATTATTTCTTTTCTCCTTAATTTCCTTTTGCATTTAACCAAACCATTTTCCAGATAATTCTTCTAGTTTCTAAACATGGCCTTAATCTGGTTTTATATTAGAACCAAATTATCTCCCAACAATCGAACCAAACAGAGTGGCAGTATTAGATGAATCGTACTCAAATATCCAAACTTCCTTACCTTATTTAATAAGTTTTTCTTTGGGTATCAATAATCGTCGTTTAACTTAATCATCTATATCTTTCCTATGCACGCGTTAGCCTTTAAACATAAAATAATCAGGATCCCCATATTAAAAGAGTATCTCGTTTTTCTTATGTGCCACCTCTCTGTTCACATGAACTAAATCATTACAATTTTCTATCTCAGGTTTCTTATATTTCTATGTAACAAAGTATGAATCATTTTTAATTTGTATAACTCTATCTTCTTCAACATCAGTATTTTATCTAGCTTAATCTTATATCCATCTATTTTTCTCCTCAAAAGCTTAAGGATCATTTTTAATATCTATCAGCGCTTAATTCTTATGTGTGAATTAAACGTAAAAAGTTATCACATCTTTTACGGCTTGATGGTGTTCCACATTTTCTATCTCTGGGAGTTAAGCATTTATCTTAATGATCAAATCATCAAAACCATCCCATTTAAAATCTATTAATTCGTTCCTAATATATTACTTTATTTCATTTCTGTCAGTCATATTCAAATATTTTGTTTTTTCACAGTTATAATCAACAAAAGCTATCACATCAATATCTTATTATATCTTAGGAATCTCTTACGGAATGATCCCTTTATTGTAATTTTTGAATTTGTTTTTTGCTTTAGTCACGATATGTTCCTAAAACAATTACAAACTATGCTTATGTAATGCTTTCTTATTATTATTGATTAATAACTATTGACTTCCACAACTAAGGTCACCTTTTTTAATAAACCCGTCACTTCTAACTGGTTTATGTTATACCTTAAATTTTTGAAATGTAGTATGTAAAGTCATACATTTTGGATCACTGAACTAAGTTATATCTTATCTAATATATGTACAATGTGGTGCCGTCTATACTGTTTCATTCTCAGCGAACTCTTCTCTTTAATCTTGGCTTATCGTAAAGTCAGATAAGAGTTCTTAACATGCTCGAGAACCAGCTTTTTTCATATGGAGATCATGCATCCTATTTTAATCTTAATATTTCGGGTGGTATATATTATCTGTTATTGTGAAATTATATTCCAATTCTGTTTCAGTTGGTGGGGTATAAATTTTTATTTTATAATCCTCATTTTTTGAAGCTTATACGATATCACGTGCACTTGTGCCCGGCATCATATACGTATTTCTAACTGAAACGTCTTACATTGAAAATTCATTTTTCTCAATACCAAATTACATATCCACTTGAAAATGATCTATTAAACGCTAGTCTTTCACACTAAAAAGATGTAAATAAAGGAAAACTTCTAATTACTTTTAACGAGCCATTATTTGTTCATATTTTAAACTCGATAATTCTTTTACAGTAAATTTATCACATTTTAATATACCTTTATCATAATAAGTTAAATATTTACATTTCGACACAGTTGATTGAATAACGCAATTATTACGTATATATTCAAGTGCTTGAATCCGCATTTTAGCTTCATCAGTCAATGAACAATCTATGTATTTAGCTATATTTCGCTTATTATTATATAAAGGAACCTAATTCCCACATGGGGATTGTTGCATTTAATGTAATGATGGTGCTGAAGATATACATTTTGAGCACATCTCCACCCATTCAGTTAATTCATTATCTCTCATAGCAGATAAAGCCGAACTTATCGTCTTTTACTGTTGTTTTTGATCCTGCAACATCTCCTCTAAATATGTGAATTAGGGATTTCCATAGGGGACAAATTCACTATCAGCCCACCTATATGTATTCATATTATTTCCTTTGTTTAATTATTCTAGTGATAAGACAGTGTAAAATAGTGTCTAATTACAAAAAGTCATTTAACCTCCCTCATATGATATATCCCTTTTGAGGAAATATATATTGTGATAATAATTTTTAATCATATCACCTGGGGTATGCATCCGAACAGTATTGCCCTGAATTTAGAAAATAACTCCGTCTAAACCTTAGTATAACCCAGGCGTAATCGGAAATTCAGTGCCAACTATTGACATTTACATGTTAGGATATTTATAAAAATCCCTCTTATCAAAATTATTTATCAGTTTCTCACAGTAATAGTGAGTGTCCATCAAATAAAAATTAAATGATTAACAATTGATAATTTACATTAAATGTATCATATATAGTTGTTCAGATTCAAAACCGTTATTAGCTTAAAAGATAGGGTGTTTTGTTTTCGTCATCTTGGTCAAATCAGAATCCAACTCCATATCATCAGTAATAACCAGTATTTCTGGTGCTCCTGGCACCCAGCGTTTGGTTTTCGACCATAATGTATTGTTAGTGTCTACATAATCTCTATATTTCTTTCTCCTCTTATTGTTTCTAGTTTCATGCATATCTAGAATCTAGTCATCCTGGACATCTCCAACACTCACTATGTACGTCGTTGTGGGGTTAGAGATAAAATTCAGTATCATTTTTATCACAAATTCATAATGGTTGAACATTATATGTTTATAGTCATCATCAACCTCTAAAGATCCAAAATCACTCCACCTAACTTGTTTTTCTGAAATATTTTGATTATAAATTTAAGTTTATTCATTACAATACATAATTTTATTTAGCATTATAACTTCCAATTTATCTTTATTCTTATCAAAATATTCTTATATTTTTTGATCATTTAAATCGTGATCAAAACCAGAATACTCGTCTATGTTTGAGTTTGACCCAAACCGAGCGTTATTTTTCTAGGCGAGTTTTATGTCTTCATTCAAATTAAATGCACCATATGCTAAACCAATTAGTGCACGGAATTCGTAATCATACAATAGCTGTGTGTAAAAATGTCTATTTTTAGTTTTCATGGAAAGATAGGTTTTAGCTTTATTATCAATATATAGTTATTCTTTATGATTAATGATCTTGGTGCGTAGTATATGTTCATGTTCACTATCCATGTGAGCCTGAATACACCTAATCACAGATACTATTGATGCTAACTTTGGACTCCATTAATCTTCTGATTAATCCAAAGGTATTTCATAATTAGAGTGTTATATATCTCTATATATGGTATCTTAAATAATAACTTATTTCAAATAATAATCCCTTAACTTTATATAATAGTGTTGCATTATAAGTGAACGTAATTTCATTTATACTGTAACTCCTGGAAGGGAATCTAGCAAATTAACTTCTTTCTGTTTCTCTTCATCAAACTTATCAAATTTCACTTGAGGGAAATTTCTTGCAAATAGTTTAGAACCGTTCTCATCAGTCGATTATTCTTCAAAAGCTTATTTTACAACTTTGCCAATGTCTCCCTAGGGAAAACTAGAAATCAAGTGATTCATTATCACCCCTTTCTAATCTATTTCTGTCTGATAATTTTTCCTCGTCAATAGTGAGAAATTATTATCAAAAATCCTAGGGTCTTGGCGCACTTAATGTTGGTGTTATATTTTAGCTTCTCTAGGTACTGATTACATAGAATCCATCACATATCTTTATTCTGCATGTGCATTCCTATTTGACGTTTTTTCATTATCACAATGAGTTTGATATCCATTTTTAGTTACAAAATTAACTATATCTGGACCAACAATCCCATTATTCTAATAATGTAGCTTGGGTGTTGAGTTAAAGTTCATGCCTTCTATCAAATTTCCTTATAATAATCGTTCATGATCAGCTTTAACAGAATTTCCAATTATACTATATAATTGTTTCGGTTATTTCTAGTTGATCTATATTTACTATTATTACTTAGAAGGTCGTTTACATTTAAGGGTTAATTATTCATAAACCATATGGTTCATGTCCTAACCTTAAGAACCTTAAAGCCTACCACTCAATTGCACGTCAATTTTCTTTACAGCTTGAGAATCTAATCCTGGGGTATTAATCTTCCTATAAACATCAATATATGTATGGTTCTATAATTTCGTTCTGAAACACAAATCCCAAAACTAACTCCAAAGACGTAAGAACAAATACAGAATAAGACAATAACACATAAGATGGAACATTTCTATCGGCAGGATTCCGTCGACGAAATCCAAATAACTAATAAATATATTAACATTCTATGCGATGAAGTCTACCAGATAACAATCCGGCATCAATTTCCAGAAATAATTGTGAATAGTTCGGATGATTAAGTATCTAGTATCGTTTTCATCAATACAAGCTTCTTACGCACCCCTCAAATTCATTTAACATGTTGGGAAATGACTTGGGAAAACAGGAGTATAATACTAAGGGCATTACATCGTTCCCCGTAAGCGTGGATTATCCACACAATTGGTGTTGAACGTTGATAACCATTTCCATTTGGGAAGTTGCATACCTACAGGCATAACAACTTTTACCTAAGTATCATCAATTTGTTTTCCATCATTCCTACAATATGTCTTATTTCTAAAATATTGTGCAAATTAATCTGTCTATTTTTATCTTTAGTCTTCAGAATCAGAAGTTTTGGTCATTTTTATTTTCTTTTTAAGATTTTCCTCATCATAATCTTATTAAGTTAATACAGTTGTTGTCGATGGCAAAATTTTATTGCATCTATTTATGGTACTAATATCTTTTATACAATGAATGTTTTACATTTTCTTTACATCCATTTTAAATTTTTTAGTGACAACATCACCTTAATAAGTGTGAAACATACTGTCTGATTTAGAGAAATTACATAGAGTCATCAATCCGACTTCCGTAAATGGTTAAACAAACTTCAAATTAGTAATATTCGAAGTAGGGCTATGAAGCATTGTAATCATTCTGAGCAAGTAAGATTCATTCCTTTGCAATTAATTTATCAATATCATATGTCTTTCCAATTCCTATCTATCCATTTAGTGCGATTATTACCCCACCCATTCCTCAAATTCGAAAGCAGAACCATAAAGTGATTTAACCCCTTTGTCATTTTCCTCTTTCATATGTTTTAAATACAAACGAATTTAACATCGGAGTTCATTATATTTATGATTATTTTTATGTGTTTTTACATATTATTATCTACGTGAAACATCTGCTTTTTGGGATGGTTGGTGCAATAACCATTGACTAATTTTAGAATATGCATGTTTAGCCGTTTTCGCGTTGAAAAGGGCCCTTTTAGTTTTGGTTCCGTGCGTTCTTGTTTGAATACACAGAGATTAGTTTTATTCATCTACATCATCATCATCATTGGAATTTAACACATCTTTGAAATATTATGAACAGTATTTTTACAAATATCTTTAAAAACGGTTTACTTTGGATGCATCCATTATTAAGGATCCAGCTTAATTAAACGTCGCCATTAAAGACACATAAACTATTAAATCTTCATACTCTAAGACATAGTTGTCGTCATCATATTTGAGTTTCGAAATTTTATCAATAAAATCGATATCACTTACAGAGATATCAAGAATATTTTCCATACTCTTATCATATTGAGATCTTATATTTTAAAATTTTCGAACTAAATTGAGAAACATAGCTTCGAGCCAATCAGTTAAATAGGGCCGTTCCATAAAATGTGATTCAAGATAAGACTAAACACTTTTATAAGCGTTCATCTTCCTTTCTATCATTTTCTCACTTCCAAGTGTTAATGTTTTAATTTATAAACAATGTGCATTAGTTACTTTATCTTCTTTATCTAACACAGGTGCGATTAGGAGACCCTACATTTACTAGGGGCTATCTAACCGTTCCTTACCTTTTTATAAACAATGACCATTCTTTTTCATTGTTTATACCATTGTTAACAAATTTTCATTTAGATGAATATCTAATTTTTTGTTGCCATGTGAGTCATGCGCATTTTAATACGTATGTGTGGTCTCACACGGAATTCCTAGTTCCTGAGCTAGTTATTTGAGCTGTAAATAGTCCACATGTGAATCAATACACCTCCTCTAGCTATCATTATCATCATAGCCAACCTTCATATTTAAATCAGTATTGTCCATGACTATCATGCCCAGTAAGGAATGCCATATATAATCTTATCCGATATCCTTATCATTTTTCTCGTATTGACTCATTATAGACTTAAAAGCACAATTTGAGCCAACGGGGGATACTACACAAGCAACTGGTGTATCACCGTTGTATACTAATCCTATAGCCTTATTTAAAGCTTATAAGTGATAGTTTGTCTCGATTCCAACAAATACTGTATCAGTTATTTGATTGGGATCTGTGGGGCGGATTCGTTCATATATGTATTTGTTCCCGTAGTTATCTGAAACTCGGGGTTCATATTTACCATTTTCAAGCCCAGCCGACTCTAATATGGCTTATTACCAATTAGTCAGTCGTGTCATTGATTCTGTTTTAAAGTCTGTTAACTCTAAATCATTCTTGACAATCTGTCTTTACTTCTTATCATTTATCAAGCGCTTGAATGCAATATTATTATTATTGGATTCATTCCTAGTGTTATCACAACACGATACGCAGCTTAATAAGCTTAAAATGGTATTCAAATATACTGAATATTTAGATGTACTCGGTATATTTCTCGTAGCAGTTTTGTTTTTCTTATTAGAAATTTACTTATGCCGTCCTCGTTTCTTGCTAATTTATGACTTAGCCGTACTTTGAGGTTGAGAATTTGGAATAGGTTGAACTTTTTATTCGTTTTTACAACTAACAGGCTTAGGTGATCTCCTTTTGTTTATAGCTTATCTCGTTTAACTTGTTGTTAACACGACCTACTTATTCCCTAGTTCTTCGTCGCCTAATTAGGCACACTTTACTGGAAAACCAGTTAGACTAGGAATACACATAGATTTACTCACTCTTAGGGGAGATTTTGTTACCTTGGAACCTGTACCACTTCGGATTTTTTGCTTTTCGTTAAGATTCATTTTGTTGTATGGAATAAAGAGTTGTTA
>Ga0206689_10912672_pt1 | contig 10704 bp, 1 predicted proteins | sample M110012015metaT_FD_159659 | JGI IMG/M metagenome (GOLD analysis project Ga0206689, IMG submission 159659) | Metatranscriptome of ammonia-oxidizing marine archaeal communities from Monterey Bay, California, United States - M1 100m 12015... | ecosystem: Environmental > Aquatic > Marine >...
AATTCATCATCTATTAATTCATTACCAGTTGGTACTTATACATGTACTGTTACCGATTTAAATGGATGTACATTAGAAGTTACTGGAGTAATTGATCCCCTATCTTGTTCAGTAACAGTTGTCGATAATATTTCAACAATTCCTTGTTTTGGAGGGACAGCAACTGTTTCTTGGGTAAATACTGGTGGTTTGGCGCCATATACCAATACCTTGATTGATCCAAATGGAGTTCCAGTTGATCTATTTGCAATTTATGGAACCAACCAATTCGATAATAATTTACCTACACCACTAAATCTTACTGCAGGAGTATATCAACTTACTGTTACAGATGCGAATGGATGTCACGGTAATCTTTCTGCAGCCATACATTTAAATGTACTTGAGCCTGCACAATTAGAATTTTTTCCTTTAACAACAACTACTGATGTATTATGTTATGGAGATCCAACCGGAACGGTAAATCCTACAGTAATTGGAGGTACATTTGCTGTACTACCAACTTGGGTTGTTACCCCATCAATAGGAGGAGGAGCAGTTAATCCAGCAGCATTGTACACTGGTAATTATGTTGTTACAGCTATTGATGATAATGGTTGTATGATTTCTGATCCTTTTACAATAAACGAACCTGTAGCTCCTTTATCACTAATTGCTTCTTCTACATTTGAAGGATGTATGCCAAATACTAATGGTACAGCTACTGTAACTCCAGCAGGTGGTACACCTGATTTATCAGGGAATTATTTTTACAATTGGAGTCCTCAAAATACACAAACAATTAGCAGTTTAGTAGCAGGTACTTATACATGTATCGTTACTGATGATAATGGATGTACAGCAACTATATCAGAGAATGTATTAAATGCTCCTGCTTTAAATGTAACAATTACAGCTACTAATCCTACTTGTGAAGGTTCTAATGATGGAAGCATTATTACATCTACAACCTCCACATCTTTACCTATTAATTATGTTTGGGAAGATCAAGCAGACCCAGGCTTTCAAATAAGTGCAAATACATCAATAAATACTTTGGATGAAGGTGTTTATACATTAGTTCCAACTGATGCATATGGTTGTACTCAAACTATTCCTGCAATAGTACTAACAGACCCAGCTGCTATAACTTATACACTAACTGTAACTAACCCAACCCTAAACGGTGCCTGTGATGGTAGTGTTACTGTAACTAATACAGTAGGTGGTGATGGAAACTATAGTTTCGAGTGGATAGGTCCTGGAGGATATAATACTACTCCACTTGCTCCTGGGGATATATTCTCATTATGTGAAGGACAATATCAATTAACAGTTACAGATGGTATGGGTTGTACAGGTGTGCAGAATATACAAGTTATCGATCCAGCTTGTAATATTACAGTAACACCATTGTTAACTCAACCAGCTTGTGCTGGTGATGTAGGTACACTAACTTGGAATATCTCTGGTGGGATAGGTCCTTATTATACAATAGTAGAAGAATATGGTACTGGAATTATACAGTATTCTGGTTTTGTTACACCACCAACTGTGCCAGTAAACCTGCCTGATGGAAATTATTTTATGACTGTTTACGATAATATGGGAACAGGTTGTCCTGCTCAAATAAATAATATAACAGTAACCGAACCATTCTCTCTTACTCCTACTGTATTAACTAACTTAGTAAATTGTAATGGAGGTAGTACTGGTCAAGCAACAGCAGTAGTTGTAGGTGGTACTCCACCATATGTAAACTATTCTTGGTCTAGTAATCCTTTAAATAATTCTCCAGTAAATTCTTTACAAGCTGCTGGACCATCTACTTTAGTAGTAACTGATGCAAATGGTTGTATTTCAGCTACAATTAATTATACTATTTCTGAGCCAAACCCTCTAATAATTTCTACACCTATGATATTTACTGAACCAACTTGTAATTCTGGTGGTGATGCAACTGCAATGGCAACTATTACTGGTGGTACAGCTCCGTATACTTATTTATGGTCTCCTTCTGGAGATGAAACTAATCCTGCAATTGGTTTAGCGCCTTCAATTGGTATATTCGCAGGATTACAAACCTTGTTAGTTACTGATAATAATGGCTGTCTTGTTTCAGATAATATTACAATAACCCAGCCAGCACCAATTACTGCAGTCTTTACTGCTACTGATGTTCTTTGCTATAATGGAAATACAGGTTCTATCTCAATTACCCCATCTGGGGGTACAGGTGGTTATGGTTACCAATGGAGTCCTGGAGGAGCGACAACACCATTTATTACTGGTTTAACTGCAGGAACATATACATGTACAGTAACTGATGCCACAGGATTATGTTCAAACACTTTCTCTCAAACTATTACTGATGGGAATCAGATTTTTCCAAATCTTATTTCAACTGATGCCGATTGTTTTGGTGTGAATAATGGCTCTGCATCTGTTTCACCATCAGGAGGTACAGGTGTCTTAGATATCATGTGGTGGGATTTAACTACTACTACATCAGTTCAAAATGTAATTCCAGCTACCGGTGTATATTGGGTTCAGATAACAGATAATAATAATCCTACTTGTTATGAGTTGGTACAATTTGATATTCTTCAGCCAGCTGTGATTATTGCTAGTGCAACATCACAAGCGACTTCTTGTAATGCAGGGTCAAATGGTCAAATTACAGTTACTGCAAGTGGTGGTACGGCACCTTATACATATACTCTTTATGATTCATCTATGCCACCTAATGTTGTTGGTGTAAATGGTACAGGTATTTTTCCAGGATTGTCTGCAGGTACATATACTTGTGATATTGATGATGGTTTTTGTCCTGTACAAACTTCAATAGTTACTGCTACAGTTCTTGAGCCAAGTCCTATAGTTTTAAATGAAACAATTACACCAATAACTTGTTTTGGAGGAAATGATGGTACTGCTACAGTTGCTCCTACGGGTGAAAATGATAATTTCACTATTTCTTGGAGCCATTTATTACCGGCAGGTTATACAGCAACTGGTTTAAGTGGTCAGCTTTATACAGTTTATGTTACTCCAACTAATGGATGTGGGGTGCAATCATTTAATATTGATATGTCATTATATGAGTCTTCACTTATTGATTTAACAAATATAACTCCATCTTTTTATGATTATGATTTAGATGGAGTAGGTACAGAAGTTGAGTGTTTTGAGAATTCAAATGGTAGTGTTGATTTATTCCCTAGTGGAGGAACAGGTCTTGGAACATATACATATTTATGGGATGATGCTGCTGGGCAAACTGTATATAACCCAACAGGCTTAATTGCTGGCACATATAATGTTGATGTTACTGATGCTAGTGGTTGTGTAGTTTCAACTTCAATACTACTTACTGAGCCTGCTCAGATTTTACCAACTTTTACTCCATCTGATGTTTCATGCAATGGTGATGCTGATGGTAGTATTGCTCTTGCCACTCCTATAAGTGGAATTACTGCAACTAATTTTGAATACTTTTTAAACTCAACAAATTATGGTGCTATTCTCCTATTGGAATATTTACCACCAAATACATATACGGTAGAAGTATTAAATACAATGACAGGATGTTCTAGTGTTATAGAGTCAATTACTATAAATGACCCTACACCTTTAACAGCTGTATCTGCTTCTACTGCCGTAAGTTGTAATGGGCTTTCTGATGGAACTGCTACAGTTATTTCAACTGGAGGTACTTTACCTATTACTTACTCATGGGAAAATGATTTATTCCCTGGTGTAGTAGTTTCAACATCAGCAACAGCATTAGCTTTAATGGCTGGTGATTACACTTGCATAATTACTGATGCTATGTTCTGTACTACTACAGCAACTGCAAATGTAAACGAACCTACAATAATATCACCTAACCTTACATATGTTGATGTTACTTGTAACGGCCTTAGTGATGGTGCGGTAACTGCAACACCTACTGGTGGAAATGGTGGACCTTACACTTATAGTTGGTCAAATGATCCTTTAAATATACTGAACACAAGTAGTGGCTTGGCAGCTGTATCAACTCCTTACCCTACTTTAATTGTTTATGATATAGATGATTGCCCTGCACCTACGGAAGATATTATTATAACTGAGCCAGCTTTATTCACTATTAGCGCATCAGTTTCATCAAGTTATAATGGGGCTGATATAAGCTGTTTTGGATCTTCTGATGGAGAAATAATAATTTTACCACTAGGTGGTGTAGGAGGAGAACAATATGATTTAGGATTAGGAGGGGCTTTAACAGCATCTTCAACTATACCTAATCTTTCTGCTGCTACTTATTTTATTAATGGTTATGATGCAAATTTATGTACTGCTAGTACTACAGTTACTGTTACTTCACCTGTAGCTCTAAATACTGATTTGACAATTCAGAATGTAAGTTGTTTAGGGGCTAATGATGGTATTATTAGTTTCCCAAATACTACAGGAGGAACTGTTACAATTCCTGGTATTTACAACTATACATGGAATGTTCCATCCGTCTCATTAACTTATAATTTAAACACAACTGACCCTCTTTATCCTTTGAGTCCGTTTGCAGTTGGTACTGTTACTGTATCTGATGATAATGGCTGTGATGTTATAGAGTCTGTGTCAATTACAGATGCTACTGCAATTAGTGCTTCTACTTCTTTTACTGAACCAATTTGTAATGGAGATGCTACTGCTACTGTAACTATTGTAGCAAGTGGTGGTACTTCACCTTTCACATATTCTTGGGTAGATTCTGCATCAATTGGTATTATACTTTCAACTAATGATATGCTTACTGGAGTAACTGCTGGTACTTATATTTGTACATATACTGATGCTAATGGTTGTTCTGCAGATATTACTGAAGTTATTACTGAGCCTGCTGCTTTAGATGCTGGTTTAGTTGTAACTCCAATTAGTTGCGTAGGTCTTATTGATGGTACTGCAACTGTAACACCTACTGGTTCTTCAGGTCCTTATACAATATCATGGTCTAATGATATTATGAATACTTCTAATACAAGTACTGGTTTAGCACCATTTGATCCTTTAAATATGATAACTGTAACTGTTGCGGATGGGATTGGTTGTGGGTCAGTTACTAATACGGTAGTTGTTTTAACGCCAACATCTCCTTTAACTGTAAATCTTGTAAATACTTTTGAACCAACTTGTAATGGTGATGCTGATGGTCAATTTGAGATGTCAGCATCTGGAGGTACTGGTCCTTATTACTATGAGTGGCCACAGTACGGTGGAGTGCCATCAACAAATGTTTATTCTCCTTATTTTTCTTCAGCTTTATGGACATGTAATTTAACTGATGCAAATGGTTGTGCAACAACTATTGATGTAAGCATGACAGAACCTGCATCTATTGTCCCTAATATTACTACTACTACAGCTTATAATGGATTTGATGTTCAGTGTAATGGAGGTAGTAATGGTGCAATTATAGCAACACCTTCTGGAGGTACTGTAGTAATACCATCAACTGATTACACATATGTATGGTCAAATGGGCCAACTTCAGATGTTAATACATTATTATCAGGAACAACCTATGATGTAATAGTAACTGATTTGAATGGCTGTACTGGTACAGAGTCTATTACATTAACTGAACCTCCTGCAGTTACATTTAGTTTTGTTACTTCTGACTTTAATGGTAATGGATATGAAGTAAGTTGTAATGGTAGTAATGATGGTACAATTAGCGTTACTCCTTCTGGAGGAGCAATTGGACCGAATATGGCAACTTTTACTTGGACTTCAGCTGTAATGCCTAGTACAACTTCAACTTCCATTACAAACCTATCAGCTGCCAATTATATTTGTGAAGTTGAAGATATGAATGGTTGCTTTTATACTGATAATATTACACTTAATGAACCAACTCTGATTACCCTAACTGAAACTTCAACTCCAACCACATGTAATGGAGATGTAGATGGTACAGCTACCGTAACGGCAACTGGAGGAGTTATTAATACTTATTCTTATGATTGGGGTGCTTTAGCTGCAAACCAAACTAATGCTACAGCAACAGCTTTAGCTGGTTCTACTACAGGAGTAACTTACAATGTAATTGTTATGGATGCTAATGGTTGTACTGATAATATAAATTCCACTATTTTTTCACCTGATTTAATAGTAACAACTTTTGCTACACAAGTTAATGTAACTTGTTATGGAGGAAGTGATGGTTCTCTTTCTGGGATATCAACTACTGGTGGAAATGGCACACTTTATGATTATTCAACTGATGGTGGAGTGACATTTACTCCTGCTTTACCAATTTATAATGGCTTAGCTGAAGGAACATTCAGTATAATAGCTCAAGATAATCAAGGTTGTTTAGCTACTTCAAATGTAACTATTACTGAACCTAATGAAATAGACCCAATACTTACTCAGCAAAACTCAGTAACTTGTAATGGAGTAAATGATGGTGAAATTATAGCTACACCTACTGGTGGTAATAGTCCTTATACTTACGAATGGAGTAATGGAGTAAGTGGAGTAAATGACGTTATAGATAATCTAAGTGCTGGAACTTACACGGTAATTGTTACTGATGGTAATGGTTGTTTAGGGCATGATACTCTTACTTTATTACCTTCTAATAATTTAGAAATAATTTTTGATATCAGTAATGCTAATGTTTCCTGTAATGGTGGATCTGATGGTATTGTAGTTGCAGCTTTAAATGGTGGTGGTTTAGCTACTAGCTGGTTATGGAACGACCCTTCATTCCAAACTGTGCCAACTGCTTCAGCATTAGCTGCAGGCTGGTACGCTTGTACAATTACTGATGCAAATGGTTGTGTAGTAACTGATTCTGTACAAGTAATTGAGCCGGCAACTAATCTTGAGATTGTTGCGAACTCTAGTGATTTAAAATGTTATAATAACGATTCAGGTTCGGCTAATGTTGTTGTTACATCACCAGGACAGGGTAACCCTAGTTATGTTTGGAATACTATTCCAGTTACCTCAGTAATATCTACTGCAAATAGCATTTCAAGTCTTAGTGTTGGTACTTATCAAGTTGCTGTTACTGATGCTGGTGGTTGTATTCAATATGATACAGTAATTGTAGATCAGCCGGATTCATTATATGCAATTTTAACTGCAAATGATATCTCTTGTAATGGTATAGCTGATGGAAGTATTTCAATAAATACTTTTGGTGGTACTTTACCATATATACATACTTGGACAGGCCCTGGTGCATATATTACAGTAAATACAAATATTACTGCCTTAGAGGAAGGGCTATATAATTTAGTGTTACAAGATTCTAATGGATGTAATTTTACTGATAATATCAATATAAATGAACCTGGAGTGATAGATGTAATTCCTATAGTTAGTAATAATAATGGATTTGGTGTTAGTTGTTTTGGATCTTCAGATGGTGAGATAATAGCAATAATTTCAGGAGGGATTGCACCTTTTGTAGTTCAATACGGTTCATTATTCCCAACCACTCAAATAGCAGATACTTTTGTTACTTTTTCATCTTTATCTGGTAGTGCTGAGGATTTAACCATTACGGATGCAAATGGGTGTGAGCATACTGCTAATATTTCTATTACTCAACCTAATCTTTTAGAGATAGTATCTTACATAGTAACAAATCCAACTTGTTATGGCATAAATGATGGTTCTGCAACTATTAACGTAACTGGTGGTGTGGCTCCATATAGTTTTGTAGATGCAAACCTTAGTCCGTTTGACACCAGTTCAATTGGATCTGGATCTCCAACTGTATTTGTTTTAGATTTAAATGGTTGTTCAGCATCAGTAAATTTAATAATAGAAGAACCTGCTGAGATAGAAATATCTAATGTACAATGTTTAAATTCAATTTCTATTGAAGTACAAAATGCATTAGGTGACTTTGAAATTATTTGGACTGATGAAGATGGCTCCTTTATTGGGTCAGAATTAGAGATTAATGATTTAACTTCACAAATGTATACTGTTAAAGTATTAGATCAACCTTTTGGCTGTATGCAAACAGATTCATTTAGTATTGAACTTCCTGTAGTAGATATTATTGATGCTTCTTGTAGTTCAAGCTCTGATGGTAGTATTGAAATTTCAGATCTTGGAACTTCTTTCTATGATATTTTTATAAATGAAGTTTTAGTTGCAGAAGATGTGATTACCTCTTTTAGTGATGGTTTAGAAGTGGGTGAGTATGCAATTTCAATTGTTGATGAAGGAAATTGCGAATACAATACAACTGCTTTTGTTGGTTATGTTGGAGGAATTGAGTGTGTTGATCCTCAAATAATTATTTCACCAAATTATGATGGTACAAATGATACTTGGAAACCAACAATTGATGTAAATGTTGATATATATGTAACTATTTATAATAGATGGGGTGAAGTAGAATTCTTTACTGAAACTAATAGCCTTACTTTTGAATGGGACGGAACAACTACTAATGGTGAACAATTGCCTTCAACTGATTACTATTTTGTGATTGAATTTATTGAGCAAGATAGTATGTTAGATAAAACTGGAGTTATAACTTTGATAAGATAATAATAATGAAAAAAATAATTTTAATTTTAATTACAACATTTGGTATTCTTAATGGATTTGCTCAGCAATTTCCATTACAATCACAATATCAATTTAATTATTCTTCAATTAACCCTGCAGCTGTAGGAGAATTTGAATATTTAAGAATGGCAGCTTCCTATAGAAATCAATGGGTTGGGTTTAATACACAAAATGATCAAGCAATTGCAACTCAATATATTTCTTTTACTAAAGGGTATGGGTTAAATGGAGTTGGCTTAACTCTATTGAGTGATAATACAGGAGGTGCATATAATACTTCAGGTTTAAAACTAAGTTACTCACATAAAGTTGTTTTTGAAAATTCTGAGTTATTCTTAGGACTTTCAGGTGGGGGCACTAAAGTTAATGTTTCTCCATTAGATGATCCATTAACTTTTAATAATGATATTGTTCCTGAAGCTTCTTTTGGTGCTTATTATAAAATTAATGATTTTAAGTTAGGGTTCTCAATTCCAGGTATTTTAAATGCTAATATGGAAATTACAGAGTCTATTGATAATAAGATAGAACGACATTACTATACTATGTTTGCTTACACTAAAAAAATAAATGATGATTGGACAGCATATCCTTCTGTTTTGATTAAAAGTGTTGAAAATCATAATCAGTTTGATGCAAATATAAATTTTAAGTTAAGAAATAAAATCTGGTTTGGAGCCTCATATCGATCAAGTCCTGGAGAAGAGTCTGGTGCCTCAGAAGCGTTTGGTCCTTCATTCTATTTAGGTGTTGATTTAGGAAGGTTGTTTGCACTCTATTCTCATGATATATCCTCAGGATCACTATCTTCTTATCCAACACATGAGTTAACATTTGGGTATGACTTTAGACCTCTTACGGCAGAAGAACTAGAAGAAAGAAGAAAAAAAGAAGAGGAAAAAGAAAAAATACAGGATTTAGATAATGATGGTGTAGTTGACAGTCTTGATTTATGCCCTAATTTAGCAGGACCAGTTGAGGCTAATGGTTGTCCTGATTTTGATAAAGATGGTATTCCTGATAGATATGATTTATGTCCTCAGATTCCAGGTAGTGTTGAAGCAGGTTGCCCTGATTTAACTGAAGCAGAAAAAAAGATAATCAAAGAAGTTATAAGTAATTTAGAATTTGAAGTGAATAGTACTAAATTAAAAAGAATTTCTTACCAAACTTTAACTCAATTAGCAACTTTATTACAGAAAAATACTGAAATGATTTTAGAAATTCATGGATTTGCTTCTTCAGAGGGTTCTACTAATTATAATTTAGGTTTATCAGCAAGAAGGGCTAAGTCAGTTGAAGAATATCTTTTATCAAAAGGAGTTAGTCAGAATCAATTAATTACTAGATTTTTCGGAGAATCATCACCTATATCTAATAATAACACTGAGTTTGGTAGACAAAAAAATAGAAGAGTTGAAATGCAAGTTAGATTTCATTTAAAAGACTCAAAAGAAGTTATAAAAATTGAGAATGAATATTATGATGCTTTAAAAGGAATTAATATTGTTCCTGAAAATGATTATTCATATCAACCTGAAACTTCAAATAACACTAACATTTCTACATCTGATGATAATATTATAACTTCAGAAGTTGAGACAGAAGGTAACATTAACTCTTCTATTGAAAGTATTAATAATAATTCTAAACAGCTTACAACTGAGGAAGAGTATATTGTTGAAACTGAAGAAATAGAAGAGGAGATTAACGAAAATTTGAGTAAAGACAAATATATTTTAGTGGTTCAAGTATTCAGTTCAAAAGAGAATACTGAAAAGTTTATTAAAAAAAGCTCTGAAGATTTAAATTATAAAAAAAGTGGTGGTAAGTTTTTTGTTTATGTCTACAGTAGTACTTATAGAGATGATGTAGTACAATTTAGGTCTCTTTATAAAAATGATTGCTGGATAAAAAACCCTTAATATAATTAGAAAAATCATATGAAGAAATTTTACTTACTCTATTTTGTTTTTTTATTTGGAGTTGCTAGTGCACAAACAACATTAATTCCAAATCCTAATTTTGAACAACGCTTAATTGATCTAGGGTATGATACAGGTCTGCCTAATGGTACTGTGCCTACAGCTAATATTAATTCTGTAAATAGTTTAGATGTTAGTGGTTTATTTATTGGTG
>Ga0206689_10459561_pt1 | contig 10694 bp, 12 predicted proteins | sample M110012015metaT_FD_159659 | JGI IMG/M metagenome (GOLD analysis project Ga0206689, IMG submission 159659) | Metatranscriptome of ammonia-oxidizing marine archaeal communities from Monterey Bay, California, United States - M1 100m 12015... | ecosystem: Environmental > Aquatic > Marine >...
GCAAAAGTGTCGCAACATTGATTGCGACTTCAATCTTAGCACTGCAGAGCGCTCTCGAAGTCGAAGCACTCACTGCAGAAGGTCATTGGGGAGACGAGCTTGCTAATGCACTAACATTGTCTCAAGAAGCTCTTCTTCCTGAAGAAAGCACGAACGCCAGCGAAACCACGACGCTAGCGAAAACCAATATGGTGCCAATGAGCGCACTCGAGCCTGTCAGCCTACCACAACTTGAGGGTGGCATTGAACTTGGAGGCGCCGCCAGGCACAATGTGGATTACTTCATCATTCACAAGTAATCAAAACTCGGATTGGACACCAAATGGGGTGGAACCGCTGCCGGCACAAGAGTCTTTATGTGGGGACTCAATGGACACACGAACTAGAGATGGAGATTCCACGACGACGGCACAGTCTCAAACAGAAAGAGCGGCAGAGTTCTTGATGCAGCCGGTGGCTTGCATAATAATAGAGACATTATCATCTGGAACAGACACAAAGGTTGCAACTAATTATATGACCATAATGACTCCAGCTCTGACATGAGGATGAAGAACAAATGTAATGGAGGCTACTCCTTCGGCTTTAGTGGCAACGTCGGATGGGGATCGCAGGTCAGAAATGTTAGAACAAGCTCCAACGCACGCCAACAATGGATCCTATATACGGTCGACGTCAAAGAGTCATTTGTGACAGTTCACCCAGAAATCTAGTTCTATCTTCAGCATGCAGCGTCGGGTAAGGTGATAGGCACAACAGCAACTAAATGTGGCGGAGGTATTAAGTTCTAGGACTATAAAACAAATTCGCCTTCTCAGCTGTGGGTCTTTCACTAGGATGGAACTATCGTCAATCCTTAGAGTGGTAGAGTCGTCGACTGTAGCCATGGAATGAAGCAAGACGGTATCATTCATTTATGGAACAAGCACAAAGGCCCCAACCAACAATTTGGCCTCACAACCACCGGCATTCTCAAAAACAGAAAAGGATCATATGCTATCGACAACTACTATGAAAGTAATGGCAATGTCAGAATGGTGACCAGACATCAGGGAAGAGCCTAATAATTCCGCCTTCTCTGGAAGTCAGTCAATGACAAATACCAAAATGTTCAGATCGGTAGAGAGTTCTACTTCCAACATACAGCTTCTGGCCTCTACTTGGATACCTAATGGGGAGGCACAAACCCTGGCACTAAAGTGTTCCTCTGGAGCTTTAATGGTGCTGATAATATGATTTGGATTTTCCAAGCTGATGGAACCATCAAAAACAAGAAGAGTGGTAGAGTCCTCGAGATCGCTGCTGATGGTGTGGAGGCAAGAAAGTATCTACAACTTGCCTAGAGCAACAACGGTAGCAAGAAATAAAAATGGGTTTATACAGACAAAAAATCCATCAAAATCAAGCACAATGGCATTGCCATGGGCTTTGAGACTTCAGGCGCCAAAAAAAGACAGGCCATGGTTATCGCACAAACTAGAGCTGACATTAGCGACCAGAAGTGGACATTGACGCCTGTGCCAATCAAAGAGAACTTTGTAAACCAAGCGAGTGATCAAATGTTCAAGCTCAGGCACAAAGAAAGTGGAAAGTGCATTGATATTAGAGACGCTCCCAACTGCGGCAAGTGTGATAGAAAGAGAATCGAGCTTAGATCGTGCGATAATGGCTGGGGCCAAAAGTGGATGTTTAACAGCGACAAAACGATCACAAATAGCCGCACTAAGCAAGCTATCGATGGTAGACAGTTCTTATCAGAAGGCAGCGATCTCTACATGTACAACAAGCACTCCAAATCGAACCAGCAATTCCTCTTCACTGACAAGGGAGCCTTGAAGTCTTCGACAGGAGACTGGGCCTTCACTGTTGCTAGCAATAATAATGGTGCTGAACTTAACCTAGGCAAACGTTCTGGCCTCAAGAATCAGGAGTTTGAGCTGGTCAAAACCTGGCCTGACGAGAAACTATCTGCTTCTGTTAAAACTGAAAAGTTATACTGGATCAGACACAAGGCTAGTGGCAAGGTTCTTGGCTGCGAGGGCTATAGAACGAGCGCTCAAACAGACGTTGTTCTTCAGGACAAGAAAAACCACGGTGCCTAATAATGGGGTTTCTATGCTGATGGTACTGTTCGTAACATCGCGAGCGGACTAGTTTTGGACTCTAAGGGAGCCTTGGCCGATGGTCGCTTGATCGAGATCTATCCTCACCATGGCGGATCTAATCAACGATTTGCCATCTCCACATAAGGAGCCATGTAGGGCAGAACCAACGGCAGACTCGCATTCTCTGTTGAGGGCTCAGCCAAAAACGGTGCTAAAATCAAAATGAGAAATCGTATTGATACCTCAGCACAAGAGTTTGAGCTCGTTGCCGTCCCAATTAATGTAAAGGCGGTTTAATCACACCCTGAGCAATAATTCTACATCAAGCATTAGGAGTCTGGCAAGTACCTTTAAATCGAAAATGGAGGCTCTGACAAACGTTCTATGCTTGTGCTTGGCGACAAATCTAATGCCGACTTCGCCAAATTTACCTTCACATCTGATGGCTATCTCTAACCCAAGCACACAAGTTTGGTTTTGGATTTGTATGACAGAAGTGAAAGAGACATTGGTCTTTGGACCAAGAAAAACACCTGGGACTAAAAGTTTGTCTACACCGAAAACGGAAACATCAAGAGTAAAGACAAGCAGTATGCATTCAGTGTCGATAGACCTGCTAAATCTGGCTCCAAGCTTAGGTATAGGGATCTCACCGGTCAATTAAACCAAAAATTCACACTTGAGAATGTCAAAATTAATACAACACCTGTTGAACTGAATCCTGAGCATTAATTCTACATCAAGCATGAGAAGTCTGGCAAGTACCTTTAACTCGAGGATGGAGGCAAAGACAAACGAACTTTGCTTGTAATTGACGACAAAGCTGATGCCGACTTCGCCACGTTTACCTTCACATCTGATGGCTATCTTTAACCCAAGCACACAAGTTTGGTTTTGGATTTATATGACAGAAGTGCTAGAGACATTGGTCTTTGGACCAAGAAAAACACCTGGGACCAGAAGTTCATCTACACCAAAAACGGATACATCAAGAGTGCCGACAAGCAGCTTGCATTCACGGTTGAAAGTACTTAATCTGGCTCCAGTATCAGGTATAGGGATCTCATCGGTTCAAGTGACCAAAAATTCAAACTTGAGCTTGCCAAAATTGAAACAAAAACTGTTGAACTGAATCCTGAGCATGAATTCCACATCAAGCATTAGGAGTCTGGCAAGTACCTTTAACTCTAGGGTGGAGGCAAAGACAAACGCACTTTGCTTGTGACTGGTGAAAAATCTGATGCCGAATTCGCCACATTTATCTTCACATCTGATGGCTATCTCTAACCAAAGCACACAAGTTTGGTTTTGGATTTATATGACAGAAGTGCTAGAGACATTGGTCTTTGGACCAAGAAAAACTCCTGGGACTAGAAGTTCATCTACACCGAAAACGGATACATCAAGAGTGCCGACAAGCAGCTTGCATTCACGGTCGAAAGTCCTAAATCTGGCTCCTCGGTCAGGTATAGGACTCTGACTGGTGCGAAAAACCAAAAATTCACACTTGAACCTGCCAAAGTTAAGGAATAGTTTAAGTTTACACCAATCGCGCTTGGAAATGGAGGCGAAACACCAGTACACTATAACTACTACATCGTGCACAAGAATTCAGGTCTTGTACTCGACGCAGCAAGTGGAATCAAATCAGGCTCACAACTTACACTCCAAAAAGAGAAAAGAGTTGCTACCCAACTTTTTAACTTTTATTTCGATAAGATCAGAGTTGGTCTAACCGAATTCGCAATTGTCTCTAAAGGCGGCGACAAAGAAGGAGCAACCCTTCAGCTGATCGAGATCAATTCTGCACAAACATGGGGAGAAACATCTAAAGGTGCCATCTTGAGCAGAAAGACGGGATTAGCTTTCGGCGTCTCTGTCTCTTCTATTTCAGAAGGAACTCCTGTCGTTCTTGAAACAAGAGCCTCCGAGACTGATTAGATCTGGGAACTTAAACAAGCCCCAGTCCTAGAAGACATCGAAACAGTTAAGACCTATGAGGAATTTTTCATTATTCACGATGCGTCAGGTCTTGTATTGGAGGAACAATCTTCTCAGGTCGGCGCGCAAATCAAGCTTGCATAAAAGACAGGAAGCTTGGGTCAAATTTTCAAATTCACTGCAGACGGTTTAATCGTCAGCAAGAAGACAGGATTTGCTATCGATGCTCATTCGGGCTTGGCCGATGGCAAATAAGTTTAGACTTGGCATGTGAACAAAAGCGCAGCTCAAAAATGGTCATTCACTTCAAAAGGAGCAATCAGGTCACCCACCTAAGATTTTGCTCTTGGTTTCGAATCGCCTAAGGACAAATAACCAGAAGACACCGGCGTGATTGTTAAACCTCGTTTAAATCAGAGAAATCAGGTATGGAAAATTGAGCAGGTTCCAAACAAACTCAAGTTCCAGGACTACGACTACAGCACATCTTTCAAGACCACAATTGAGCAGCAGATGGGTGCAGATGGTGACAAGATGTACCTCATTGGCAGCTCAGACTGCGACAAGATGGGCTTGACTTATACCTCAGACAAAAGCAAGGCCCAGGAATTCACCTTCATCCCTTCAGTGGAAGAAGGCGTGTTCTTCATCGAAAGTGATAAGAGAGAAAAATGTAGTCGCAAATACGTCTCAATTAAGAAATGCTCAGGTGATAGTAAGATCGACTTCTGGAGCGCGAAAAATGGCAACTAGAAGTGGAAAGTTGAAAAGATTGGCGAAAACCAATTTGCTCTTTAATCTGTTACACGTGGAGAAGATTGCCCAGAGAAAAGCTGGATCGGCATCAAGGGAGTTGGCTCTCAATCAAAGAGAGTCACTATGAGACTTTCTGCGACTGTTTCCAGAAGCTTGTCTTACATGGCTATAAACGGTCCTAAATTCAGCACTTCGATCGCTGTGGGTGGTGGAAGAGATTCTTCTAAAGGCTCATTCGTCTCAACCAATGCTGAGTGCCATGGCTCATCGCTTGATTTCATCAAAGCTGGCGATAGTGATTCTGCGACTTGGGACTTCTACGATGCTCAGATTCCTGGCTTCGATAATCAAGTTTTCTACATCGGCAACAAATACAAGCAAAACCAACGTTGCGAAGGTGCTTTCCTCTCTTACGAGGCATGCGGTGGCAGCAACCAAATTCAATTGCACAGCACTGAGAACAATCAGGGCATGTGCCAGATCAAGATGATTAAAGAGACTGGCGAGTGCACGTCATCTGACAAGAACATGTGCAAGTCGAAGGGCGAGAGCGTCTCATTCGACAAATGTGCTGATCGCATCAAAGATGAGGGCGGCCGCTTCATGTCTTGGTTCCCTTACGCACAAAATGGCCACTGCAATTGCTACATGGAGAAGACAGAAGTCGACTGCCCCGCTGGCTACGAAATCGATAGGTACTTCTCTTACGACTTGTGCGACACTGAGAACCACTATGGCTTGCCTAACATGCCCCGTGTTTTGGACGACAAAAAGTGCTCGCATTACAACTCCATCAGCCAATGCAAGTCTACAAATGAAAGAGTTCCTTTCTATGAGTGCTAGCAAAGAGTGCAAGACGCCGGCTTCAAGATGTTCTCTCATTCACAGAAAGTCGTAAACAGCGAGTGCAACTGCTACGCTGACATTACCGAAGAGTCTTGCCCCAAGAAGGGTGGAAACTATAGGGACTGGGGCTTCTTCGATTCAAGCCAACAAGAAACCGATGGTGGAAATTCTTTGTTCCTCGTTCAGCCTGATGGCTCTGATAAAAAGTCTTTCCAAATTCTTCCATTCAACCGTCTTCAATGCGATGACAATGTTGTCACGGCTTAGACTTCTGGAAATGGACTTTCTCTCGGCTACAAGCAAGACACAGGCCTCCAAGGATTTATCATGGAGAAAGTAAAGGGCAAGATCAGACCAATCAACCCATCTAAAGCTTACATTGAAGAAAATACAGGCGAGACCGACATTACGATCGAAGCTTCTTTGACCAACATTTACTCGAATTGTAATATTAAAATTACAAATCTAGTAACTGAGCAGGCCTCCTTGGGCAGTCAACTCAGATTGTCCCCTACATTCGATTTCAGTGGCATTGACGAGAACTGCCCTGAAATGACTGCCACCGTCTGGCTCGAGCCTCCAGAAATGTGCTCAATGGTCGATGATTGCCCCAATGAGGGACTATCTCACACCATTCCAGCTTCAAAGATTAACAATGGAACATGGACCGAGGAGTTTGTCCTTGATACCAAAATCAATGGCTGCTGGAACGTCCACGTAACGGTCACTCCATCTGAATTTGACTGTGCGATGCCTTTATTAGATGAGTGCTCGGAGAAGTGCCTTCAGGAGCCTTGCGCTGCTGACATTAGAAAATTCGACGGTGATGTCTCACCAGTGAACTTTGATCTGCCTTCGCTTGGTTTAAATCACCATCTCAACTGGGAAGTCACTGATTTGTGGAATTGTGACCTTTGCGCAAAATACTCCATGAGAGGACTTAATGGCTTTGGCTATGCTACAGCCTCAATGGATTGGAAAGCTCTTTACAAATTCAGCAAGGAGAAAGACACAGAGATGATATTGCATTCAGGCATTACATATGACAAAATCGAATACACATTGGAGGTCACCCACTGCGATTCAGGTGAGAATTACACACCGCCAAAGAAAGTTGTAGTCGAGAATCCTTACCCAGAGTGCGATATCAAGGGTACTCTCACTATCGAAACATCTGACGTGGTCGATAGTGCGATCAGAATTATCCAGTATTCTGATATCAAATAAGACTATACCTGTGCACAACATGACATTACCTGTGAATTGAAGAACGGCGATTACGTCTGGGATCAATCTCCTTCAATTGATGTGACAGGCAAATATGAGACTTTCCCTCCTAGCTATCCCGAACTTGCTTGGGAGAACTTCCCAATTTAGGTCGAGTCTGAAATTGTCTGTAAAAAGTAATGGAAGGATCCACCAGCTGATGAATAGCCAGATCAACCATATAAACCTGACAAAACACCAGAACCAGTACCTCACGTTCCTCGTGACTCTGATAAGGTTAAGACCACATGCAAGTATTCTATTGAATTGCCAACAATGAAATTGGAAATCAAGGAAGGTGACGATATCAATAGCCATCAGCTTGACTTAATTGTCGATGCTAAAGCCAAAATTGAAGAATACTGTCCCTAATTCGACAGTCAAATCATCGGCTATTACAATAGGCAAGAATCAAAAACCATTAAGCACCGCTCAGATCAAACTGAAAAGTTCTACACATTTGAGGCGGGCTACAGTGGTGAGTCTGTTTAAATCAAAGATACTTTCGAATTCAATGATGGTGAATATTGTGTCAAGCATAGAATCACTCCAAAAGAGAACAAAGGAGATGACAAAATTACCGTAATTGAAAGCGAAGAAGTTTGCGTTCAAATTGAAGCCAAACCATGCGAGCTTTCTGCAAAAGCGACTTTCGATGGCACTTTGCTTGACAAGGCAATGAAGCTGAAATTGGCACAAGCTTTCATGTACGATTTCAACTAGTGGTGCGACATCGAAGCCTTAACATTCGATTATACCTACAAGTATGAAGACTATAAATGGACTGAGGCTTCTGATGATTCAGTCCCATACAAGGCAATGAGCGAACAAACAGAGGACTATTAGACGCAGATCAAGAAATATCAATGCTACGCTGATGGCGATAAGAAAGACTGGTGCTATGGTTCATTCAGCTCTTCCTGGCTTGAGGATGAGGCTGACTACACTATGGAGACCAAATTTGAAGTAAGCTACGACAAGCCTAAATTCAAGTCGCAAAAAAGCGTATCTGCTTCTGGCTCTTCATCGTATAAGCATCTTGAGACTTGCCGTCCTAAATTCTCTTATGATCCATAGATCCTAAAATTAGCTCCCTCTGGTGACAATCTCATGATGGATCTTGCTCTTGAAACAGCAACTACTGGCGCTCAAAATTGTGGTGAAATGTTTGCTGAAATCATAGTCTATGAAATCATCAAAGATCAAGAAGACAGATTTGTTGTTAATATTCCATTGAACGATGAATAACTCAAGGCCTACTCCATTGACTCTGCCAAGGATGTCAAGGAATAGTTCCTCCCCGTAGTTCTTCCCGAAGATGGTGGTTGCTATGTTGCCTAAATCACTTACGGTGAATTACATCACAAGTCATTAAGGATCACAGAAATCACAAGTCAACATTGCTGGTGGCCTAGATGTGAACTCGACGTTCCTAAATTGACTCCTGTATATCCGGAATAATACTCTGATTCTGGTGACTCAATTTTCTGGACATTCGATTACGAATTCGGATGGGACAAGTGGTGCGAAAAAATGCAAGCTGAAATTTGCATGAAAGATTCAGCCTCTGGAGCACAATACTGCACGAAAGTACCAAAATGGAAACTTTCTACCACATCAGGCTTCAAGGACAAAAAGACAGTCGTCATTGAGCAAACAGGATCCTTTACACTCAAATCTTTCACAGTCGAGCTTGTACTTAAGAGCACAAATGATACTGTTGCGAAAGCTTAAGGCTGGAATTCACGGCCACCGCCACCTGATCCACCAGCACGTCCTTGCCCCTTCGACTATTCTGCTTTCATCACCTTCAAGAGTGACACTCTTAATACTGTTGATCTTGATCACAAAATCACGGGCAGAAGTGGAAAGGTTTGTGGTGAACCCTCTTTCATGTTTGAAAACTTGGAAACTGGTGAAATCACTGATTGGTCAAGAAATATTCACAAAGTATGGAAAAATTAAGTCTCCAAGACTGGTGACTACCGATTCAATACCTATGTCAAATTTGATAATTTCCCTAAACATGAAATTCCATTTGGCGAAATGAAAGCATCATGGAGACAAGCTTGTTTCGTTCAGGTTAAAGATAAGAATTTCGACTCTACCAGAGCTAATAATGGCACAAATACTAAAGCTCAAGCTCACTTGTCAGCTCATGGAACAGTGGTTGGCGACTGCGGTGATGAATTCGAGATCAAAGCCCTATTAGAAGGCACTGATGGAAGCAACTACGAATACAATATTGATAAAGCTTCATTCTTCTCCAAAGCAGGCTGGCAAATCGACCAAGTTATTCCCCGTGCAAAGCTTTGCTACGATTTCACTCTCTCTGTCAAAGCTTTGAATGCTGAATCGGTAGCGGCTCATCAAAAGAGAACTTCTGGTAACGGCTATAACAATCAGAATGACGATTCTGCCACAGAGAAATTTTGCAACTTGCCCCCATTGTGCGCTGTTTATGTACAGGAAATCAACTTCTTGGGTATGAAAGAGAAATCTGACTGGCGTGGTCCTATGCTCGCAGACTTTGAGGGAGTCATCGCTGCTGAGCATGAATGCCAAGATTTCACAGCCGACTTGAGACTTCACTCAAAATCTACCGATGTCTTTGTCAAGAAAATTCACCCTGAATTGACAAAAGTAGACACTTATCACTTTAGCTTCAAAACGACTATCGAAGGCCCCAACTTGCACGATTACTACTTGGGCGAGCTTCACGCTTATGACTATTCCAATGCTCAGGACACTGACACGAAAGAGTCAGTTGAGCTCCTCTGGTAGCCGCCTTGCTATCTTGAAATTTTGGAATTCACAAAGGCCGATCAAGAAACGACAATTGACAGCAGAAGAACCAACCTTATGTACAACCTTCGTCTCGATCAGAACGGCCATATGGCTTGCAATGACTCCGTTGCTTCAGTTCAAATGCTCAACAGCGATGGTACTTCTTTCATCCATCAATTGAGTGAGGACGACGTTGAGTTAGCTTTAGATGAGGATGCTTCATACACTTACACCGTCTCAATCGACACATCTGGAGCTGACAAGGCGATTGTTACATGGAAAGATCCCTGGGCTAAAGAAGACAAGAGAGAGGAGGCCGACGGCTGGAAGGGCACCCCAGACGATACACCCGACAGATGCAAAGTCAACGTTGTTGATTTCTGCCTTGATTCGGCTTCACCCGCAAGTGACGGCAAATGGAACTTTGACTTCACCATCAGATTGCAATCTGGCAAGAAGTGTCAGTCTGTTTCTGCCAACTTGGAGCTCATCTACGATGAGAAAGAATATCTTGGAAGAATTCCAATTGAGTACGACACAATCGTTTCAGCGTTCGAGTGCGATTGTGACAAGACCATCTCTGTGCAGATGGACTTCGACGGAAGGCCTGGTGACATCTACGGTCAGCTCGAATTGCGCAATTAGGATCAGTTTATTCAAATTGCCGATTCAGCGATGTTGACCATCGGCTGAAGACGATCAAATGTGTGACGTGTGCAAGCACGTTGCTTCTATTTTCAAAAGAGAATGGGTCTCAACCTTTGGGTACCCAAGCATATTTTGTTAAATTGAATGCGCGTATAGTGCAAAAAACCACGATTATGTATATCGACATGCAAAGTAAAGCGTATAACGAGTTGAGTGCATCTTGTTGAGTTGGCTAGCAGGGCATCTGCGCAGCGTTCAGTTCGCTGCATATGCTCGCTGCTGGCCTCATGGGATAGCACCATCTAAGTATTTGTGTTTCAATTCTATCAAGAAATTTCAACAAAC
>Ga0206689_11034900_pt1 | contig 10586 bp, 2 predicted proteins | sample M110012015metaT_FD_159659 | JGI IMG/M metagenome (GOLD analysis project Ga0206689, IMG submission 159659) | Metatranscriptome of ammonia-oxidizing marine archaeal communities from Monterey Bay, California, United States - M1 100m 12015... | ecosystem: Environmental > Aquatic > Marine >...
GATACTTCGTAGTGACTCTTTTTTAACATCAACCATAAAAAACTCTAGTAAAAGATTTGTAAATAACACACGGAGTGCTATATACAAAACAATCTATTTTAAAAAATATAGAGTAAAAATTCCGGCAATGGAAAAAAGCACTCCCCTAAGGGTGTGAACTACAGGTCAGAACATAAAGTTCCAACCCACCTAGTGGTTGGCTAGGATTTAAGGTGCGTCAATTGCATAGTAATAAAATGTGGGGCAATTGACAAACTTGAGGAGAGAAAAATCCTCTCCAGTTGCACAATAAGATGTACAACCATACTGTGTTCCCACATTAACTGAATTCCCGATGTAGTTATAGTAAACTTCGACAGATACAGCTTGCTTCATAGTATCGGCCTGTCTAACATCCAATGCAGTTTCAACATACCTGGTTTTACGGTAGAAGGGAATTTCTATTTCCAAACAAGGATTAACATGACAATGTGTGATAGCCATGCCTGAATAACTATTTTTAGTATTGTTTGAAATAGTCAACTCCTTTTGTACCATGAAACCAGTATTCGTACGTCCATCATTCGTATTAAGTAACCCTTGAGTACCATACTTTATAGACGTATCGGCATGGCCTCCACCCATTGAAAACAGGTGACAAGAATACTTATCAGCCCTATTATTAATCGCATCGCGCGAATCATTAACGATGTGACGGGCTGACATCACACACGGATCAGACGCGTACGAATCGGTATTATAAAGGGCGAACTTCCAACGAATACCACCACGACGCCCCAAAAATGCCGTGGACAAATAAACCCATGGAGGGTTAGCAAACGGATTTATATTAGCATCAGTAGGACCTGTAGCCGCCCCTTCATTTGTTTGTGATTTGGCAGTTTCCCGCATAACCATAAGACCATCAGAATTACCCGAATTGGGACGAAGAACACGACCATAGCGAGGAGGAAATGCAGGTAACCGCAAATGAAATTCGGTGGCACCAGTTTTAGCAATCATATCATCAGCGTCTTGTGCCCCTTCAAAGGAAACAGGTATATGAACACCCCACTTTACATAACGCTTAAACATATGTCTGAAATTGGTGAAAGTTTCACCAAAAAACACGAGATTACGCGAGTCACAAGGTGTGGGCACACCAACAGGATCAAGAACGAGAGAAGTGGTAGACAAAGCTGACGGACCATCAATAGAAGCTTCCGACTGAAGTCGCTGGTTATGCAAATACTTCTTAGACGATGGCAGAGGAGGTTGCATAGACAAGCGACTTGTGTTAGCAGCAGAAGCAACCCCAACTTCGAAATCAGGGGCAGCCTTAGCAAACCACAAAATATTCAGTGAGAAGTTACTATCAGTAATATCCAAACTTGTCAAATCATTAAGCACATATATTGCAAATTGACCATTAGTCTCATCCTCAAGAGGATTCCATGATTCAATATCTTGAGCTTCGCCAACGCCTTTATTAAGAGAATCTGGGGCGAAGCAAACCTTAGTCGAATTCTCAGTCCCAACACCTGCACCAATTGCACGAATGTTACGGAAAGGCTCTGCTTGTTGCCAATGCACTGTAATCTCAAATTCTCGGTTTTCAGAAATATCAACAATACGAGACTGGTATTCCATCAGATTAACACCTTCCATAGTGCTAGGTAAATTACCCATAGGTCTATACATAAATAGTAACCGACCGCGATGATAAGCGGAAGCCTGAACGACAAAGCGATAAGTAATACCGCCACGCCAAAACCTAAAAAGTTGACTAGCCATACACATGGGTGTCATCTGATAAGCAGCATGGTCAGGCCGACCTTCGCCCTGACCACCAGTAAACCTAATCTTACGAAAGATTGTTGGATTGACTTCTTTTGAAAACAGTTTAGTACCGGGACTATTATTGCCGGCCCACCGAAATGAACCGACCAACGACTCCCTTTGGCAAAACGATAAAATATCTAAGTCATCTCCAGATTGCATTTCGCCACAAATACCAGGGTCGTGAGAAACCCCCTGTTTCGGATCAAAAGTAAGCTTCTCGGTCGCTTCTTCAATCTCGGCGTTGGCCAACATGCCCATACATTGAGGGCGATATTTCCGAACAGGATCAAGATTAATCGGACGGCAAAAACCAAAATAAGTAGCAATACCAGACACTCCTGCGGCAATAGCTGAAGCTCCCATCGCTAATGGAGCAATTTCGGGTATGATCGACAAATGGCCCATCGCACGGGCGATAGCAGAAGCTGGTTTAGATACGATACCTTGACCGTATTCGTCACTAGATTCTGATAAAGGCATCTGATCAGTAGGCGATACAAGCTCCATATTCCGGAACCGAGCTAAAACAGTGATAGTCATATGATGTGGGTGTGAAGATGAAACAGTGCTAGTACACTGTAACGGTGCAGCACTCTTCAGTGTTAACACACCAAAATCTTTCAAAGCCTGTTTCAAATCAGCTTGAGCGTTAGTGTCACCCGATTTGGAATGTTGGAGATAATCAACATCATTAATAAATGGAAGTACCATAGTACCACCACTAGAAGTGGTGGGATCAAGCCAAATATGTTGACGTTGAGAGTGTTGTACCAAATCGAAATCACCAACTTCTTGCGAGCCAGCAACTTCAGCGTGAGTAGCAACATTCCTCTCATAATTCTTAGGAGTATAAGACACCAATAGGTGGCCAAAATAAGTTGGGCCACCATTAACAAGAAATTCAACCTCAATATTAGCACGGAAAAATGCAAATAACGACATTTTATTACGTACAGGAGGTTGGACAACCAAATGATACCAAGGATAAAGCTTAGCTGTGTACCGCATACCATGACCAAGATTAAAAGTATGTAACACAACAGGGCGATCAAAGAAAGATGCATAATCGGCGGAAGGATTGTACAAACTAGACCGTGTAATATCATAATAAGGCATAGTATCAGCTTTAGTATGATCTTGTCCAGAAGAGACAAGTTGAGTGGTGGCCATATCAGTCGAAGCTACAGCAGTTTGTGGTTCCTCAGAAGACGACTCTGAGTGCATCACAAGGCTAGAATCGTCATGATCAGCGCAAACGCTAGAGTAAGATTTTTCATCAAGCGCCGGAACTTCTTCGACATGATGAATGAGCATATCTTCCTTATCAAGTTCTTTAGCAAGACGAACATGTTCGAGCAAAAGTCGCATATGTTCGACCTCAAGTTTAAGAAACTCCTTGCGAGCTTGATTTTCACGGAATGCAGATTGATTCTGCTCAGAGAGACTTGGCGATTCGGGAAAATAGGGCTTTGCACTCCGAGATTCGGAATGCAAAATGGGTGGGGACTCTATCACGTGAGTCAACCGTCTTCCAAAGGAAGAATCTACGTCCAAAATTGGACTGAACCTTGCAGAACCACAAAGTGGTTCCGACTTAAAACACTCCACTAAACTAATAGTGGTACCTGGGGAGGAAATTTGGGCCGAAGTACATTCTCGGCAATAAGTAATATCAGTGGTTGATAATGCTTTAATTCCACAGCTTGATCGCAACCTTAGATCAATAGGAATGGAGTTCTTTTTAAATCTCTGTGCAAGCATAATGTATTAATCCGAAAACCAGAATCGATACAATAAGTAACCAGTACACATTGAGAGATGCGTTTAAAGTCAGCCTAAGACTGTGATATCACTCTACAAAAAATCTCAACCAAGTAGATAAAAGTCTGGATCCAAACCAGACCAAGTAAACCACTCTTCTTGTTCTACATTCTTAGCAGATGGAGATAAAACCCAAGTATCGGGACCACACCACTCTTCGTATTCCACAGCCTTAACAGGTGCAGATGAAACCCAAGTATCAGGACCACGGATACCGTTAGCTTGATGGACCTCTTTCAAACCACCATGTATAAAATGAAGATCATCTTGCAAACTAAATTGAGTGGGCAAATCAAAAACTGAAAGCATATTAAGTATAGTCCAATGTAAGTCAGGATGGATAGGTGACGCAGACAGACACAACGCAATATAAAGAAAATATTGAAACGGCAAAGGTAAACCACGGTAATTTGTGGACTCAACTATAATAGCTGTTGTTATAGTGTTCTCCGCGTCAAACTGAGCTATAGCTCCAAACTCAATACCATCATCATGTGCATAATAATTAACACCTTGTCCCCAAGGACTCGTCAAACCTGGAAATTTCATAATTCTTCTAACATCGTCACACTTTATAGAAGGGCCAATGTAAATAAACATCTTAAGATACTGTATTATACTATATGTCAAATATGCTCGACCACCATAATAAGCAGTAATCATGTTCCTATACAACTCCATATCATCAAAAGGATCCCAAACCTTATCTTCATCATCAGTGTCGTCTTCAGCCCAAGTAAGGGAGAGACTATACTCATCTGAAGCTTCAGAAACAAGTGGATTATAACCATCAACATAATTTACACCATATTGAACCATCCAATCTTGCTCACGTTGATCATAAGAACGAGTAAACACATCAATAGATGGAGTAGTGTTCTCATTAATCTTGTTGTGAAAAGCACGATGAATAAGTTCAAGGACCTTTTGCTGCTTATCGTTAAAATAAGCACGATCGTAAAAGGACCACTCGTGTAATGCGGTCTGAAGACACTGAATAGAAACTTCATCAGGATTCAAAGCTTGCGATTTAACATTAGACATAAGAGATTTATAGATAGACATCTCAGCAAGTGTAGAAATCCACATACCAAAACGCTCAACAAATCGTGAATTATGCTTAAGAAAGTCTAAGTCTCTAATATGAATATAAGGAACTGACTTGGCATCTTTATCAGCCATAGTATACACAATACCCTGTTTGGCATATAAGGCCGACATCAAAACATGATTGTAATGTCCAACGTCCGGCGAGACACCCATGGCATTGTCATCACCATAGGTGATGAGTTTGACGTACTTATTAAATGGAGTTTTATCAGGGTAAATAGAAAAATAGATACACCGTTGATAGATGGAATTAACAAGAGAATTTACATAAGCGGTCATGTTATGGCCAGTAGGGTTGGACCCAAACAACTGTATCAAATCGTTATCAATAAGAATTAAAGGATAAGAAATGTCAGTAGTCATAGACCGCATTATACGTAAATCTTTGACCGTATAATCCATATATGTATCGGCAAGCCAAATCATAATATTAAGCACAACATTAATAGTCATTGCGGACATGTGTTGATCATACTTCTTAAAATCGCCAGCAACCATACGATCTTGCCCAAAACTAACAATATGCTTAATGAGGATATCCCATTGTGGACCTTGTGCATTAATACCAACAGCACACTCAAACTCAACTGGATATCGAGAAATGAATGCAGCAACAGGTAGAAAATACTTACGAATAGAATAAGAAAGATGTATGGGGGCACATGTCAAAGCACGCACTTTATCATTCGGAACTCCATTTTTCACTAACAGAGTTGGTTCATCTTTAGTCGCAACACGCATAATTGGACGAGCACAAAAACCACGATCATAAAGGTCTTCATTATACGCAACCAATTTCATAATCTCAGAGGAAAAAACCTGAGGTATAAAATTATTATCCGCATACAAAGCATAAGTATCGTGTTTTGAAGGGTCTGCATCTTCCATATGTCGCTCTTTGGGCTCATTCCAAGGAAATCCAGCCGACGTTTTAGGATCAACCTTATCAGCAAACTTAAGGTTGGGAACACCATTAACAGTAGCGAGTTCATCAAACGGACTAATCTTAGAGGCATAATTACGCACATCATCATTGGACAATAGGCGAGAAATTTGCTGGCGATAATCACCAACAGCTAACTTCATGACACGCGTAGGAAAGCGTTGGTTGGCTTGACTAACACCATCCAAATATTTCCTATATGGTTCATACTTCCTAATACGATTCTCAATACGACAATTAGCGGGAGGACCCCACAATTGCTCAATACCAAAAATTTCAGTCATAAGAGAAGAGATTGGAGATGAAGTAACACCAGTGTTTGGACGTGTAGTATTGTTCTCAAGGGAACCATAATACGATACTTGAGCACTTCTCAAACTCTTATCAAAATATCCAAGATGAGTTAACCTATGTTCTTTATGAACTGGCACACCACAACGCATATTACCAATAAGCTGAGTATCTATTCCAGTGGATTCAGAAATAAAAGGAAAAACTTCAGGACTCGCACCAAAATAATCAAGTGCAGCATAAAGATCACCATTAGTGACACACTGGGCACAATTAGTACCACCAGCTGTCTGGACCCCAGCCAAATGGAAACCCGCTATGGAAGATTTGGAAGGATGGTCAACTACGTGGACACCAATACACATTCCACTCGCAGAAGGTTCCTTCCAAGTGTACCATAAGGCATTCTTAAATGAATTACCCTGCTTCGTATCAACTGTATCAAAAGCATGAATAGTGCTTTTGCGCTCACAAAAAGTGCAATCAGGGGATATCCAAAACATAACAGTAGAAATCTGACTCTTAATATGAGTTTTAGGAAAAAAGCCAACAAGATTTCTTTGTGGACCAACGCCATCCAAACGAAGAAGAGCAAGATCAGTAGGGGAACTACCAAGATCGACCCAATCGTCAGAGGTGATAGTGCGACCAACAATTGCACCACCAGCAACATTTAACTTGGAATCCTTAAAAACGGAAATAACAATCGATTTCCGATTTTTAAGTTCATGCCGAGGAACAATCAAATAACCAGAACACGGACAAAAGGCATTAGAATTCACATATGCACCATTGAGTTTCAAATATTCAATTTTATAAAGATGCTTGCGGACAGAACTTCTAACATAATTATAAGTAGAGTCGTCCGAAGCGCACTCTGGTAAAGGAACATTCTCAACCTTAAGATATTGATCAGGTATAGTTGCAGAATGAGTATTAACAATAAGAGCTTCTGAATGAGGTTTCTTTTTATTAAAAGATTGATAAACACGGTAAGCACCTAACAATAAAGTAAAAAGACTAATAGTCCCGACGCACAAATTGAATTTCTTTCGATGTGCACTAAGAAAAGCATGACCACGGACAAAACGTGCAATAGTGTGCCGATCAGAAGCAACGTCGTTATATGTCACTCGCAGTACGCAAAGGAGAACAAAAAGGACCTTAGATAGGGACCAAAAAGTAAACCAAGCGAAGAATACAGAATACCAACGACCACGTAATGAGAGGAAAGCCGAAACAATCCACACTATCAATGATCGGTAGAGAAAATTACTGATCCAAACGCCGTTACGCAATTGTCGGTAGTAATGTGCATGTTTAGCAAGATAAGCGTCAACATATTGGAAACATCTTTCCGGAAAAAATGACATAGCCGTAACAACGACGCTAAATTTAGACAATAATGCATAAGATTGATTAAAACTAACTTCGTCAAATTCGAAAGGGGATGATTTCAAGTAATTGGTAGTCCATGAGAAAGCTTTATGGGCCAATTCACGCGATTGTGAAGCGCGGAGTTTAGATATTTCAAGATAATGAGCCAAATGACTAGTATTTTGAACAATGGGAGCAACACTGGCCTCAGAAGAGAGAGCCAATGGAGGCATAGTACTACAATGCTTAATCGACTCCTGAATTGTCATAATTCGTGGATAACTCTCGCCGCTGTCCTCATCTTCTGGTCCACCAGTATCATAATCACCAGCAACTTTGTTCATCCAAGATTCATTAGGTGAAGATTTTTGAACTTTAGCAATAACTTCATCAATCCCAAATAAAACAGGATTCGCGAGACAATCAGAACAACTAATAGGATCAGATATTAAAAGACCATGGTGGCAACACAACTCACACTGGGCGCCAGGTATATCTCCGTGGATACATAGAGGGCGTTGCAATGCACCAATATTAGACTTTACAACACTCTCCTGTATAGTCTGGTGAGCAAGAATCATTTCCTTATAAAGATTCAATAATTCTTTCATATGCAAATTACGGAATTTACAGTGCCAAGTAGGCATCTGAAAACCTGTAGTCGAATTACTTACGCCAGAAGTGATGGCAATAGCAGGGACATTACTCGGAGTACAGGTCCAAATGTCAAACAACCAAGCATCGGGGTACAAAACGCCAGCCTCTTGATTTGCTGCCAATCGCTTAACATCAAGAGAACTGTACTCAGAATCCGGACGATCTCCATCAGGACTAGCACCAGGCTTGACCCACTCAGGATTAATAACAGCATGTATATGTAGGTCAAAACGACGCGCTATAGACTCGGAAGCAACAGAATAAACTTCCATCCAACGTCTTGGATTATTAGTCGTACCAGCGACGCCGTAGGGGCATATAGCAATCTTGCCTTTCTCATTCAACTCAGCTTTCACAGCTTTACGAGGAATATTGTTAAGAAAATCAGTAATAGTTTTTGCCGGATTAACTTCCGCATGATCAGGGTGCGGGTTGGCAATGTCGTCGAGAATAACCCATAATGTCTCGACCGTATAATCGGTGTGATAAGCATCCAATTCATTAAGAGTACAAATCATTCTTCCATCAACAACAAAATCTGGAATTTTCTTTCTGTGCATAATAAATTTAAGACCAGCACAGGCCAATAAATTAACAATAGTACTCTTCCCACAAGAAGAAGGTCCAGACACAAGTATACCAAATGGAGCAGGACGCAAAGCAGGCTGAACTGCTTCACGCTCCCAATCATGTTGAAGAACAATTAACTTACGCAAATTTTCCGTGAAAATGCGTTTCTGAGTTGGATCAGATTGTGCAATCATTCTTCGAGTATGTTCAACTAAACGAAGTAAATCACGTTCAAAAGCAGACGTATCAAACCAAATGGTAGGATCTCTTTGGATCCCAGCAACATAATCATCTCCACGAGCTATCATATTAGCATAAGCTATATAATAAGCAGTACCACCATCATTACTCATAAACAATGGCCATAGAGAGCGATTAGTGAAACACAAATAGCCTTTGTCAATAAATAGAGAAACGACCTTAATTGACATTTCAATAAGATCGAACATACAAGAACCGGTATGTTTAGCGGCCTGAAAGGAAAAAATCCTAAGACCATGAACATCGAAATTCAATTTCTTATTAACACCGCACAAACCGGCTGCTAACAAGATAGATATTAACTTTCCAATTTTCGATAATAAATCACTGTCACGAATTATGGAAATGCCCTCACTCAAACTCGAGGGAATATAACTCGATTCTGACACGAGTTCTTTGTCGGAATACCACCAATCCGACATAAAACTCTCGAGTTGAAAATTATTTGGATTAATACCCAATGAATCGGAGTCCGGAAGAGAGAATAGAGCCTTCCAGATTTCAACAACTAATAACTGATCTGATGAAACAAGTTTTTTAACCAACATTAAGAGCGTTGTAAAACGCCCTGAAAAGGTGGAGACTTGAGAAATGGTATACATATGAAGAAGGATATCTTCAACAATACCGATATAACGCTGGGTATCATCTGAAAGATCAGTATAAGCACTAGTTAATTTCCGAAAAAGACTAGGGTCAAGATGGAAGTCGGGATGAGCAAAATCACACTGTCGTAAAGTGGATTGACCAGATTCAGATATGAATTTAGACAAGGACCTCTTAAGAGCCTTGGCCAACTCATCATTTTTAGCGCGTTGTTGGGGTTTAGCCTTCTTAGAAGAAGACTTGAGCTTCTGTATTTTACGACCAACAGAAGACTTATGATATTTGAGAGCACGAAGCTCTTTTCCACTGGCAGAGTTCATCATAAATGTGGAAATATAAAATGGGTTGCTCGTTAAATTAATATTGAGACTTTTAAAACTAGAGTCACTGCCTTCTCTAGATGATGTACAACCTTGCTTCTTAAACGTATAAAACTTATAAAAACTTAAATAAATATTTAAAGGGGGGTTGTTCATTGAGAACCCAATCGTAGGGAAGTCATAAGATGTACTTAATGTAGCTATACAGTTCTGAGTTCGAACAGGATAATATATAGGTAAGGAAGAAGCGTATGGAGGCGCAATTAGGCGACCAAACTAAATATATAAAGATTACGCACCGCAATGCAACTGTAATAGGCAGGGTAGTAAAGACAGGATCAAATTCTTAAAATAGAGGTAGCTTTCCCCATAGGATTATAGATTGGCGGTCTACAAACACTACGTGTACGACGTGTGTTTCCAGGGGGAAATTTACAAATTGTTCGAAGCAAACAAGAGAGACTATCAAACGTTTCAGCTAAGATAATATTTAAAAACAAAGGGCAGCCCTCCATTTAGGGGGCCTTCGTAAACTCAGAGATGGCATTCTATAATAAGAAAAAGGCTGTACCAAAAAGAACAAATTTATCGTTCAAAAACGACGTACAGGGTATAAGATTAAAAGAGATATGAAACTCTAATAAAATTCATCCACACAAAAAGTGGGAAATACTTTAGTAACTAAGCAGCTAAAGAAGTGAAGTTAAGAAAACTTCATAAACGGAAACCAGAGCACAAGAGCTTTATTAATTTAATAATAAAGGATAGTGTTTAGTTGAATGAAACAAAAAACAAATTCAATAAATGAA
>Ga0206689_10371147_pt1 | contig 10555 bp, 7 predicted proteins | sample M110012015metaT_FD_159659 | JGI IMG/M metagenome (GOLD analysis project Ga0206689, IMG submission 159659) | Metatranscriptome of ammonia-oxidizing marine archaeal communities from Monterey Bay, California, United States - M1 100m 12015... | ecosystem: Environmental > Aquatic > Marine >...
GAAAAAATAAATAAAAAAAGAAATAAATAAAAAAAGAAATAAATAAAAAAAAAAGGAAGGTTCCATTTGTTGGTATGATGGGTTGAGCTGTAAACTCAATAGCTGAGGCTGTCGAAGGTTCAATTCCTTTTCTTCCTATTATAAAATAAATTAAATATTTAATATATACATAATATGTAAATAAATTATAAAAAATATAAATATTTATACGAATATGAGAATTTTTAAAAACCACCCTTTATTAAGCTTAGTTAATGGTTATTTAATAGACGCACCCCAACCCAGTAATTTAAGTTACCTGTGAAACTTTGGTTCATTACTGGCTTTTTGTTTAGTTATACAAATTGTAACAGGAGTTACACTTGCAATGCACTATAACCCTAGTGTAGCAGAAGCGTTTAACTCTGTTGAACACATAATGAGAGATGTTAACAATGGGTGATTAATACGTTATTTACACTCTAACACAGCATCAGCTTTCTTCTTCTTAGTGTACCTACATGTAGGTAGAGGATTATACTATGGATCATATAAAGCTCCTAGAACACTAGTATGAATAATTGGTACTATAATACTGGTTTTAATGATGGCTACTGCATTTTTAGGTTATGTATTACCTTATGGTCAAATGTCCTTATGAGGTGCTACAGTTATTACTAATTTAATGAGTGCTATACCATGAGTAGGACAAGATATAGTTGAATTTTTATGAGGTGGATTTTCAGTTAATAATGCAACACTTAACAGATTCTTCGCATTACATTTTGTTTTACCTTTCATATTAGCTGCATTAGAGTTAATGCATCTAATCGCATTACACGACAGTGCAGGATCAGGAAACCCACTAGGTATTTCAGGTAACTATGACAGATTACCTATGGCTCCCTACTTCTTATTTAAAGATTTAATAACAATCTTCTTATTTATTATAGTATTATCAATATTTGTGTTCTTTATGCCTAATGTGTTAGGTGACAGTGAAAATTATGTAGTAGCTAACCCAATGCAAACTCCACCTGCTATAGTGCCTGAATGATATCTATTACCATTCTATGCTATACTAAGATCTATACCTAACAAATTATTAGGAGTTATAGCAATGTTTTCTGCTATTTTAATTATAATGACTATGCCATTTACAGACTTAGGTAGAAGTAGAGGATTACAGTTCAGACCTTTAAGTAAAGTAACATTTTACATATTTGTAGCAAATTTCTTAGTGTTAATGCAATTAGGAGCAAAACACGTGGAATCACCTTTCATAGAATTTGGTCAAATAAGTACAGTACTATACTTTTCTCACTTCTTAGTAATAGTACCTGTAGTAAGTTTACTTGAAAATAGTCTAGTTGACTTACACTTAAACAGTTTCAACAGTAATAAAAATTAAGAATAAAAAAAAAAATATATAAATGAAAAAACATAATAATAGATTAGTTTGTTGCAGCTACATTTTATATTAATATACTGTATATAAGTATATTGTATACATATAAATAAATAAATACATTATATCATCTTTAAATAAATATATACTACTTAAATATGAAGGCTATAGCTTAATTGGTAAAGCAAGCTGCTCATGATAGCTCAGATGAGTGTTCAAATCATTCTGGCCTTAACTTTTATTATAAGTTATACGCATATTTTATGTTTTATGTCTTCTATAGAAAAAAAAAGAATGAACAAAAAAAGTATATATAATAAAAGATAATACAATAGTTAACTGTAATGCAAAAAAGAAGATAAAACAAATATATCCGAGTGCTGGAATTGGTAGACAGGATAAACTTAAGATTTATTGATATAATATCGTAAACGTTCAAGTCGTTTCTCGGATAAAGAAAGAGCCATTATAAAGGCCACAGACCCACTAGTCAAATGGTTAAGACGTAATACTTTCACTATTATATGTTTGGGTTCAATTCCCAAGTGGGTTAAGGTTATCTTTTTATTATATTTATAGTTGTTTATTGGTTATAACTAGTTTTTATATTTATCAATATTCTGAATAGAGGCGTCCCTGACAAAGGAAAAGTATTAGGATTTTTTTTTTATTGCAAATAATGTAAGCCAGTTAACTTGCAACTACATATTTAATTTCCTCATGGGCACATATACAGCGTATTTTTTTTTAGATCTAAGATTATAAGGAAGACTAAAAAATATCGTATATATGTGTATTTGATACCTTAGAGCAAAAAACCTAATACGGTGAACGTCATATTTTTACGTGATGGTCGGGGCGTAAAAAGGGGATATAGTTTAATTGGTAAAACTGCGATTTTGCATATCGTTATCTTAGGTTCGAGCCCTAATATCTCCATTAAACAAAAAAAAATAATATATAGAGATATACAATTAAGCTCGAGAAGCTCAACCTGGTAGAGCGGAACTCTGAAGATGTTTAGGTTGTAAGTTCAAATCTTATCTCGAGCATTATACGTTAGAAAGGTAATGATGGAATTGGTAGACATGAATAGCTTAGGACTATTTGATTTATAAATCTTATCCGTTCAAGTCGGATTTACCTTAAGCGATAAAATTACCCTTGTACGATATAGTATTAATAAAAAATACAATTGATTAACTTAGCTTCATATTATCATAAAGTATAAATAAATAAATAATTAGTTCAATAATTCCAATGGTGTCCATTTTATGTTATTTAAATTATTATTTTATAAAGAAAGGCTTACAAAAATTAAACAGTAATTATTAGGTTTAATTAGCACTGTTTTCTTAATCTATTTAATAGTTTTATTTATAATTTCTTTATTCATTCATTTATTTTTTTTTTCTTTTTTCTCTCTTCTCTCTTCTCTCTTTGTTTGCTTGCTTGTTTATCCGTTTATTTATTTTACAGCACAACAGTGCAATAATATGTTGTGGACTAATCGGTAAGTCATAAATTTTTGGTATTTACCAATGAGTGTTCGAATCACTCCAACATAATATGATAAACAGAGGTAGCACCATTTTCTTTTTTCGCTTAAAAGGTAAGTATTGCGTGTTAAGCAAAAGGTAGATATAGTTCAATAGGCAGAACAACTGTATGTGGAACAGTAAGTTTCCTGTTCAAGTCAGGATATCCACCCTTAATATCAATAAAGTTTATTTTTTTTTTTTTCATATAATACATCAAACCAAAAAGTATAAGACATATCGAACTCTGCGTATATGTTATATTTTTTGCGCAAAAAATAACATTTGCTTTTATATTGCCAGGATAGTTCAATTGGTTAGAACGTTAATTTCATGCATTAAGAATGGGAATTCGAGTTTCTCTCCTGGCTTTTAAGCAAATTAAACAAAAAAACAAACAATAAAGATAACATAATATAACACGATATAACATCAAAGGACGACAAAAGTAACATCAAAGGACGATAAAAGTAACAGGAGAACATATATAAAATAAAGGAATTAGCTCAATTGGTGGAGCGACCGTTTTACACACGGTAGGTTAGGTGTTCAAATCACCTATTCCTTATAAATAAATAAAAAAAAAAAAATAATTTATATTCTTTAGGCTAGTTTATCTTATTAAAATTTAAAATTTAAGGTAAATAAGTAATAAGTTTATAAATAATACCAACAATTATTATAAAAATAAATATATCGTACGAATGATCTACACACTACTTATAAGCTCAGCAGTAGCAGTTTTAATAAGTGGATGTATAGCTACTTCACTTGAAAATTGAGTAACATTATCGAGTTCAATCTGACGTTTATACAACCTTACCAAAGGTCACACATTTTCTATTTCACCACTACTTAATTAAAGATGAATAAGTAATAAACTTATAAATAATAAAAAGGCTTTCTTAGAATAATATTAATCGAAATAATGATAATAAATATATGATACAAGCAGCAAAAATAATAGGAACAGGATTAGCCACAACAGGTCTAATAGGTGCAGGAATAGGTATAGGTGCAGTATTTGGGGCCCTTATATTAGGTGTAGCTAGAAACCCATCATTACGAGGGCAACTATTCTCGTACGCCATATTAGGGTTCGCATTTGCAGAAGCTACTGGGTTATTTGCACTAATGATGGCCTTCTTACTGTTATATGTAGCCTAATATATGGAACCATATAACTAGGTGTCTTTATCAGTAATATTTATGGTAAGTGTGCTTAGTAGACCTATATCAAGAGTAGTTTTCATTTATTGTTAAGTTACATATATTCCCAAGAGTCAGTGTTAAGCTTGTAATGAGAATATACCAGTTATATCTAACTGATAATCCTTAACATTTTTCCATAAAGGATAAGATTGATGATACGAGCGCACCAATAACCCGGCTTTTTCTTCAATTGTCATAAAAAACTATGATTTAAATTCTGTTAGCATCTGGTAACAAGCTCATATGTAACTAAATATGGAATGTCCTATAAAAAGTGTAACATAACAGGTGCCAAGTAAAAATTTATTTTTTTCTTGGCTTTATTTGTATAAAAAAAAAAATATAAAATTATTTATACAAATAGTAAAAAATAAAATTTTTTTATTAACTTATAAGAGCCTACCCTAAATCTATGAATATAGATGCTAACATACAACTACGCTAAATGACGTGATCAAGACATAGGAATTAAACTTGAAGGTTAGTCTGCGTGTACATACACCTATATATAGAGATGTATATACGTAAGCACTACCACAAATATAAATAATTAATTAATACTTAAAAATAGCTATACACGTTTAATATCTGTGTACTGGTAAAAATTATAACTCCTTGTAAACCTACTGGTAAAAAAAAATGTTTTTTCTAAACGAACGGCGCAAGATTACTTTGCAAACAGACACCACGCTATATAACGGATATCTGATGAAATATGTTTATTTGTTAGCCGGTCATATAAGTTGGTAATGTATTTCTGGTATATATGCTTTCCTTAAATCCCATTTTCATTTTTCTTGCATAATAAGTTAAATTGTTATTTTTATACCTCTTATATTATTTGAACCTTAGATATTTATTAAAATAAATCTTGTTTAAATATAAATTCGTATTTTGCATTTTAGCCTCTTTTATCGATTTTTATTATTTCTTTAGCTTAATTATCCCCATTAACTACGATTTATTAAGAAATAAAAGAAATATACAAAAAAAGACACTAGACATATCAATGTGATTAGAACGTTGATTCTTGAGTAGTAATGCTAAAGATATTGGTACATTATACCTAATATTTGCATTATTTTCAGGGCTGTTAGGTACAGCTTTTTCAGTTCTAATAAGACTTGAATTATCTGGGCCTGGTGTGCAATACATAGCTGATAACCAACTATATAACAGTATAATAACTGCACACGCGATACTTATGATTTTCTTTATGGTTATGCCTGCTATGATAGGAGGATTTGGTAACTTCTTACTTCCATTATTAGTTGGTGGACCTGATATGGCATTTCCTAGATTAAATAACATTAGTTTCTGATTACTTCCTCCTAGTCTAGTTCTATTTATATTTGCCAGTACAATAGAAAACGGTGCTGGTACAGGTTGAACTTTATACCCCCCATTATCCGGAATTCAAAGTCACAGTGGACCTAGTGTAGATCTAGCTATATTTGCTTTACACCTATCAGGTATAAGTAGTTTACTAGGGGCCGTTAATTTCATTACTACTATCCTAAACATGAGAAGTCCCGGTATAAGATTACATAAATTAGCATTATTTGGATGAGCAATTTTAGTTACTGCTGTTTTACTATTATTATCATTACCTGTATTAGCAGGTGCAATTACTATGGTTTTAACTGACAGAAACTTCAATACATCATTCTTTGAAGTTGCAGGTGGAGGTGACCCTATATTATACCAACACCTATTCTGATTCTTCGGTCACCCTGAAGTTTATATACTTATAATACCTGGGTTTGGTATAATTAGTACAACTATCTCTGCTAGCTCTAATAAAAGTGTATTTGGATACTTAGGTATGGTTTATGCTATGATGTCCATTGGTATTAGGTTTTGTAGTTTGAAGCCATCACATGTATAGTGTTGGATTAGACGTAGATACACGTGCCTACTTCACTGCCGCTACTCTTATAATTGCAGTACCTACTGGTATTAAAATATTCAGTTGATTAGCTACTTGTTATGGAGGATCTTTACAGTTAACACCATCTATGCTATTTGCATTAGGTTTCGTGTTCATGTTCACTGTAGGAGGATTAAGTGGGGTTGTTTTAGCTAACGCTTCATTAGATATAGCATTCCACGATACTTACTATGTAGTAGCACATTTCCACTACGTTTTAAGTATGGGTGCAGTATTCGCATTATTTAGTGCATGATACTTTTGAATACCTAAAATGTTAGGATTAGATTATAACAGAATGTTAGGTAAAGTACACTTCTGAATACTATTCATAGGAGTTAACGTAACTTTCTTCCCACAACACTTCCTTGGTTTACAAGGTATGCCTAGAAGAATTAGTGATTACCCTGATGCATTTGCTGGATGAAACCTAGTAAGTAGTTTCGGTTCTATTATATCTGTTGTAGCTACATGATTATTCTTAAACATCTTATATGTTCAATTAGTAGAAGGTAAAAGTGTATCTAGATATCCATGAGCTATGCCACAATTCTACGCTGATTACTTACAATTCTTACTAAACAGAGCTTTCTTAAGCTTAGAATGATGTCTTAATAGCCCTCCTAAACCTCATGCATTCGCTAGTTTACCTATACAGAGTATTACAAAATAAAATAAAATAAAAAAAAAATATTTAATAATCATGTATAAAGCTTGCAAATATAATGCGTACATATAACACATAGGTACCCACAGGTAATGGCTTTCTATATAGTTTAGTTTAAAAATTACATTATATATATATATATAGGCGTAATCGGTTTTTTACGTATAATGACTCATAGATTATTATGCGGCGACAGCAGTGATAAGATATATTTATGAAGCGGATATAAAAATAATTATACATCCTTAGGATATAAACCCCTTTATTTAAGCACATGTATTTGTCTCTGGTATTTACGGTTGTATTTTGGGCTTTCTGACATATCAATGGCATATCATTAATTATATATATGTACCCTTAGACGTTTATTTAAACCGTTAGCTTTTACTTGTGTAGCTGCAGCTTTTACTGTATACGATATTTTTTTTGTCTACTTACACCTTAAGTGCTAACATTGTTATTGCTGTAGCATGTACAGTACTACACATGCTTTCATCTTTTAAGCTTATAACCTTAAAGTATCAAGGTAAAGCTACAAAGATATATGGTATATTATACCTTGCATAATATTAATATATATACTGCCTCCGTTACAACACTCTTACTTCATGAGATAGTAAGAAAAAAAAACAGCTAGAGTTATTACAGTTTTGTTATTTAATTTTCATATTTATATTTAACATAGCAAACATGAGTTTATCTTTAATTTTATTCTTAATAGGTATTTTAGGATTTGTATTAAACAGAAAAAATGTTATATTGATGCTAATTTCAATTGAAATAATGCTATTGGCTATTACATTTTTAATACTGATAACTTCACTTAATTTTGATGATGTATTAGGTCAAATATATGCTATATATATAATAGCAATAGCTGGAGCAGAATCAGCTATAGGACTGGGTATACTAGTTGCATTTTATAGATTAAGAGGAAGTGTAGCAATCGAATTTAAATAATGTACTTAACCATAATAATATTACCTTTATTAAGCTCAATAGTTTCAGGGTTTTTTGGTAGAAAAGTAGGTGTTACAGGTTCACATTTAATTGCATGTATATCTGTAGTACTAACAACTCTGCTAAGTATAGTAAGTTTTTTTGAAGTTGGTATTAACAATATATCGGTTTATATAAAATTGTTTTCATGAATAGACTCAGAATCATTGAATGTATCATGAGGATTTGTTTTTGATTCGTTAACTGTATCTATGTTAATACCTGTACTTATAGTTTCTTCTTTAGTACACATATATTCTATAGGATATATGAGTCATGACCCTCACAATCAAAGATTTTTTAGTTATTTAAGTTTATTCACCTTTATGATGATAATACTTGTAACATCAAATAATTACTTGTTAATGTTTGTAGGATGAGAAGGTGTTGGGGTTTGTTCTTACTTATTAGTAAGTTTCTGATTTACTAGAATAGCAGCAAATCAAAGTTCTATATCTGCATTCTTGACAAATAGAGTAGGAGATTGTTTTTTAACTATAGGTATGTTTGCTATTTTATGATCATTTGGTAACATAGACTACTCTACTGTATTTTCTCTAGCCCCTTTAATGAATGAAAATTTAATTACTATAATAGGTATTTGTCTTCTTATAGGTGCAATGGCTAAAAGTTCTCAAATAGGGCTACACGTATGATTACCTATGGCGATGGAAGGTCCTACACCTGTTTCTGCACTAATACATGCAGCTACTATGGTTACCGCAGGAGTGTATTTATTAATGCGTAGCTCTCCTCTTATAGAGTATAGTAACACTGTATTGTTATTATGTTTATGAATAGGTGCTATTACAACTGTATTCAGTTCACTTATAGGGTTATTCCAGCAAGATATTAAGAAAGTTATAGCTTACTCAACTATGAGTCAATTAGGTATGATGGTTATAGCAATAGGACTGTCATCTTATAATGTTGCTCTTTTTCACTTAGTTAATCATGCTTTCTACAAAGCATTACTGTTCTTAGGAGCTGGGGCGGTAATTCACGCTGTATCAGATAACCAAGACTTTAGAAAGTACGGTGGATTAAAACCTTTTCTTCCTTTAACTTACTCAGTTATGTTAATTGCATCTTTAAGTTTAGTTGCCTTTCCTTTCATGACAGGATTCTACTCTAAAGATTTTATACTTGAATCAGCATACGGTCAATTTTATTTCTCTAGTACTGTAGTATACTTTATATCTACAATAGGTGCTATGTTCACTACACTTTATTCAGTTAAAGTTCTATATCTAACTTTCTTAACAAATCCTAATGGACCTCTTGTAAACTATAAACATGCCCATGAAGGGGATATATTTATGAGTATGCCTCTAATAATACTAGCAGTATTTTCTATATTCTTTGGTTATGTAACTAAAGACATGTTTATTGGATTAGGATCTAACTTTTTCCAAGACAATAGTTTATTTATCCATCCTAGTCATGAAATCATGTTGGATACCGAATTTGCTGTACCTACTATATTTAAGATTTTACCTCTAATATTTACTATATCACTAAGTATGATAGCTATTATTATGAGTGAATTCACACCTAAAGCACTAATAAACTTCAAGTTATCTAGATTGGGTTATAACATTTTTAGCTTTTTTAACCAACGTTTCTTAATTGAAATGTTTTACAACAAATATGTAACAGATCTTGTATTAAAATTAGGAGGACAAACTACTAAAGTAATAGATAAAGGTTCTATTGAATTAATAGGGCCATTTGGATTAGAAAAAGGGTTACTTAATCTAAGTAAGAGCTTATCTAAGCTAGATACAGGGGTTATCACTTCATACGCATTGTATATACTTGTAGGTTTAACTTTCTATATACTGTTACCTTTTTTTTATGTAGTAGATAATAACCTTTTATTAATAGTCATGTTTGGTGTAATATCAATAATACTTCCCTCTTATATCAAACTTTACAAAAGTATAGTACCCCACGCGTTTACTAATCTTCCAGTGCATGCTACATGACTAGATTTCTTAGGGGTGAGTAATTTTCACTGGAAACTTACTTGAAGATTTATTCAAGGTACAATTATTCTAATAATACACGAGTTCGGTACGGGTTGATCTGAAATTTTCAGTGTCGATGAATGCATATTACAATGAATAATAAGCCTATTGCTTACCTAATAATAAAAAAAAAAAAAAACGTAAATTAATATAACATAAATATATGAAAAAAAAAAAAATTATAAAGTAATAACAAAAAACAAAATTAAAAATCAAGGAGAGCTTAGCTTAATGGTAAAGCATGTGACTTTTAATCATTTTTATGTGAGTTCAAATCTCATAGCTCTTACATATATTTAAGAATTAATAACTTATAAACAGGCATTATATTTAGGTTTTGTATACGTATTAGTATTATATAATATAACACTTCTTATGTGGTACTAAGGTACTAATATAAAGCAAAATACCAGGGGTTTGTAAGGTACATTCTCACCTAAGCACAAAACAGTTTGCCTATCTACCTGAGTATATAATAGGTCTAAAGCTACATGTAGGGGTAATTAAGATAAAACTACACATAAGGTGCTACCATTATAAAGGTTCTAGTCCTTAAACATAAATAACGACGGTTTTATGTATAAAAATATATTATTATATTAATATAGACATGTTTGTAAAAGGTAACTGATGCAAAAGAAGCTTTATATATAGCTCATATTGTACTGTTCATATTTATGTATTTTGTTAGTTTTTATCACTGCATTTTTTTTATTTTTTTTTTTCTTATTTTTTTTTTTTTTTTTTTTTTTTTTTATTTTTTTTATTTTTTTTTTATTTTTTTTTATATAA
>Ga0206689_10264912_pt1 | contig 10490 bp, 16 predicted proteins | sample M110012015metaT_FD_159659 | JGI IMG/M metagenome (GOLD analysis project Ga0206689, IMG submission 159659) | Metatranscriptome of ammonia-oxidizing marine archaeal communities from Monterey Bay, California, United States - M1 100m 12015... | ecosystem: Environmental > Aquatic > Marine >...
CCTTCGTTAGAAGATGCCAATAATTTTTGTATATGCTTATCAAACATTATTTAAAGTTTTATCTTTTAGTCAACCTGTTCACTCCTTGTGATACAGGTGTAACTTATCTTGCGCGACCCATGCGCCAGCCGTAGCTGCAACTATTATGACTTTATTTACTCTATCCGAGTTATCGGTAAAAGCGGTTAAAGCCCAAGTGGCTGCTCCGACTACTCCTGCTACTGCTATCTTTTCTTCGATAGCACCAGTGGCGGAGTGTTTGACATCTGTCAACAGGTCTTGGAAAAAGCTAATTGCTCTTAGTACCAAATAAATTTGACACTAGTTTTACAGCCTTAGTAGCTATGAAACCTCCCGTTAATGCTGAAACTCCCACCACTTTAACATCTTCAGATGTTCTTACAGTATTCACTCCTTCAACGCCTAACATTGCGTCGAAGTTTTCCTTCAAGGTATTTTTAACACTGTCGATCTTACTCGATAGGGTTACATTTCCATAAAGCTGAGTTAATTCTGAAGTTAACTTCTGATTCTGTTCAAGGCGGTCCACAGTTGTTACCAACTTGTCTTGCAGCAGCGAATGAGTAGAGTTAGCTACAGCCGCGGTGGCCGATGATAAACTACTAACAGCCGCACTAACCGCATCGGATTGTTCCGACATCAGGCTAGAAACGTTCAATCTTACCGAGGCAGTTAAATCTACTACGCCTGCGTTAAGTTGAGATACCGCGTTACTATACCCAGCTAAAGACGTTTCTATTTCAGAAAGTTTGCCTATAAGATTACCACTTATATCAACCACTGTAACATCACCAAACGTCTTGGCTTCAGTTAGAACTACTCTTAGTTCTTCCTCCGCCGTTAGGTATAAATTATAAGCCCAGTCGTAAGCTAAGTCACCTTGACGGTGATTTTCAGCAATAGCAACGGTGTCGAGTTCAATACTCTCCATCGATTCTACGCTTTCTACAACTTGATTTATTGTAACGTCACGATACATCAATGTAGGTACTTCGTTAAACGCCCAGACGTAAACCGGAGGGTTCCAGTTTCCATCGGGCCAAGTAGGGATACTCCCTTCTACAATCACTGTTTCCATGTAACCTTCCTGGACCACGACCTGTTCTAAAGAGGAAGTAGTTACCAAAGAAGAGACGTTCTTTACAGGAGCTAAACTATACCGTAGGGCTTTTACACCCATCGCAAGTTGGAGCTCGTCGTTTGCCACTTCTAATTTCAATACCGCAGATGCGACTCGATCCGACCAAAGTTGAACGGTCATAGAATAAGTCCTCCCAGCGTTCCCAAGATTAGTCCAGCACCCGAGGCTAAGCCTACTTTCGTTCTGGATTGGTCAGTAGATTTACCTAGACCTAACTCCTCCAGAGTAGCTTCACTCAGTTCGCTATCAGATGAATATTGAGATTTCTTCTCAATAATATCCTGATTGCGACGGTCCAACTGAAGGTTTATCGAATCTATCTTAGCTAAAGTAACTAAACTTTGGTTAGAGATAACTTCGTTTAACCATCCTGATACACCAGCCAGATTACCCGTTGTACGACTGTGGTTAGAATTAAGATGACCCATGAAACTGGTTTCCATCATTGTCAGAGCACCAGTCATTGCACTAAATTGACCACCAACTTGACTCATAACGGCTTCAACAGTTTCATAATTTGAATCCATCTTATCTAAAATAACCGTGGACTGCGTTTGAAGACTATCAACCGAAGCTAAAATACCAGCTTGGATGTCTTCTATTGTATTCGTAGGCATACTTCCTCCTATTACTACATAAAAATTCGTTTCGCTATATTGATAACTTTACCCGTTATCAAACCAGCTCCACCAGATACACCAGCTACAACTTGAATGTCTTTGCTTGTTCTATCAGTATAGACTGCTTCACTGTCGTCACCACTTCCGAAAGCAAAATTCAAACTTTCTTTAGCAGATCTAGCAGTGGCTGAAACAGCGTTAGATAGGCTAGGATTCAAAGCATTCTCTGCCAACAAGGCCGTCGCGTCAAGACTTCTGACGAGAGAGGTATTTGTCGTGGAAAATGCCTGTTCTAGCATCGCATCTGTAGATGCAATATTCTGAGACACTATCAGTTGTAAGTCTACTAATGATGCTGTCATAGCTTCATCAATGTCAACAACCGAACTAAGTACATTAGCGTTGATGTTAGTACTAAGGGCTTCTATCTCGTCTAAGACGATTTTTACGTCGCTTGAAAAAACAGTAACAGCACTTTTCAATTGAGATACCGTACCTATAAACTCACCCGAAGCACCAGTTATTACAATATTATTGTAAGCACTGGACTCAGCGATCGCCGCGTTTAAAGCGTTTTCAGCGGCAGCATATGCAGCCGCGGCAGTGTTATAGATTCGGTTTCCATTCAATTGATTGGTAGCTATTTGACCCATATCAGGAACCATAACTTCAACGTTCTGAATTACTCGACCCAATTCTTGAATAACAACGTCTCGTGTCAGAATAGTTTGCACTTGAGTTTCAACTATCCTCCAAGTTACGTTATTATAACCGTTAGAAAAGTCAGGAATTCTTTGGTCAACCGTGGTGTAACCCACGTATTCTTCCTGGATAGTTCTGGCCACTAAGCCATCTACAGTCACAGGAACGAATTCCGACTTCATTGGTACCAAGGCAAATAACTGAGCTTTCTGAGCAACGGCGGATTTTAAATCATTAGATTTAGTAGCTAAGAACGCTACCGCAACTAATATATTATTTTCATAATCAGTAAAAGTCATATGAAATACCCACCTACAGCGCCGGTTAAAAAGGATGCGACACTCGCAACTTTTACAGTTGTTTTCTGCTCATCTACGGTTTCCGTAGACACGTTCGACAAACGTTCAATCCATTCTTCCATACTGGAAGTTGAATCTGAACCAAGTGAAGAGTTGACCTGTTCCGTTAGAGACGCCTGTTCGTCGATTTTCTGACTTACAGAGTCTATTCTGTCAAGAACATTTTGACCCATCAAATTGACTTGGAAACCCAAGTTTTGTTTTGTTAACGTAGTCTGGGTAACTATGTTCACAACATCCGCACCCAACTGGGTTTGTAACGTTGTGCTCATAGCACCTAGAGTAGCAGATAGCGATTCCATTCGCGCAGCTGTAAGAGCAGCTATTTTGTCGTACTTAGCATACGTGCCTTTGGCACTAGCGTTAGCATCGATTATTGACTGGTTAAGAACCTTAACATCCTCAGTAATCGCAGCATGTACTGTTTGCAAGTTTGATGCCGACATATAACTCCCGTTTACTGTTTATTAACCAGTTTTAAAGGTGCTTTACCTGGTCTGCTTGAACTGGCCACGTAACCCACAGCTCCTAGCAATGCTGCAACCGACGTACCTGCAACAATCTTCAAAGTTGTAGCTTGCTTCGCAGCAGCTGCTTCTTCGTCAATTCTATCTTGAAGGACACCTTGTGTAGCAACTAGAATATCAGCTTCAACATTCGCATCAAACGCCTTAGCATCAAGGATAGTTTGAAGATCGCTATTAGTCGTAGCTGTGCCGGCTTGTATAGACGCCAACTCACTTAAGAACGCTGCTCGGTCAGCTTCGCTCTCACCTATTAACTGAAGAATTAAGTTCTCTGATTCAGTTAAAAGCTGGTTAAAACGTTCTATTTGCTCTTCCATTTCAGCTATGATGCTTTCATAATGAGCTTCTTGTTCCGCTATTTTAGCAGTATAAACGGCTATCGTAGCTTCAAGTTGAGCAGTATGTTCATCTAGTTGAGTTTGAAGTGTGACTTCAAAATCAGCGATAAGAGCTTCTTTTTCAGCCTGTGATTGAGCTTGTTGAGCAGCTAAATCGAATGCAAACTTTAAAGAACGTCTCGCGTTGTCGTTGTTCCAAAAACGATAAGTTCCGCCTTCTAACAAAGCTTGAGTTCTCTTCTGTGCGTCAATACAATCACTCCACAAAGGAGTAATTAATGCCGTCAATAATTCTGCTACTTCCATAGCAGAACTAGCGACAGCCATTTTTGCACGTGCATCATCACGATCAGAAGTTTCCCAAGAGTGAGTATCACTCTTACGTTTAAGTTCACTGTCGTATGTCTGAGCCATACGTTCGTAAACTTGTTTTAACTGACCTAAATCGTAAGCATACTTAGACGCGATTAACGTGTAATCAGTAACTAGCTCATCCAAACTAGTGGTAAGGGCGGTAAAGTCTTCTACGGACATTACTTCATTACCAGATTCAAGATACTCTTCCCAAGTGTTAGCGGTGATAGGTTCACCAAAGTCACTTAAAGTAGGGAGGATGCTTGAATTAAAATCGATAACTGGAATATCACGAGAGATAATATCTAATGTAAAATTAGAACTAGTGATAATAACAGGAATCTGCGCGTAACCATTTGACATAAATATTCACCTTATTTTTCGATGTCATCATCTGGATCGATGATCACTTCGTCACCTGATTCAGGTGAAGTGGAATTGTTACTAGAGTTGGCAAAGCCATCTTTAGCTTTTAAAAAACTGAAAATACCACCTGCTAAACCAGAAACTAAAGCGCCTGCTTGTGGGCTAAAGGTTTCGGCTACACTAGCAGCTAGATCATTGGCAGTTTTTTCCGCTTTATCGAAAGATTTAGGAACGTTAGACGTTGATGACATCTAACACCACCTGCATAATTGGATTTAAAGTAGTAATATCTACGCGGTTGCGTAACGCGGCTGTTTGTATCCAATCAGCATATCCCATAGTAGAAGACATTACGACAACGCCTTTAAACTTACGGTTAATACCAATTTCGACTTTTGCGTTGAGTTCTTCCACGATAGAAGAAACAAAACTTTCCTTTGCCACGATACAAGCAGCTTGGACATGACCAGGACGTTGTTCCTTCGTCATAACACCTTTCTTAGCCATTTCAGTGCGAACTGTCGCTTTCATGATAGTTGCTGCCGACGCTTCGGAATGGTTAGACAAGCCGATTAGACGTTGAAGGTTTGCTTCGCTAATCCCGCCCCCGTTTAATACACGGCTCATGACACGAGCCAAATCACCTTCTTTGATCGATACACGGCGATCATCTGAGGTGATTAAAGTTCGGGTGTTACCACGAGTAGGAATTAAACGACGTTTAACACTGTTATGAATATTCTTCTGTTTAACTGCACCCATTATAAAGTTCTCGCTATTGAGTTGATACGTGCGCAGCTTTCAACAGCTACATAACCAGATTCACCATCTGTTTTAATAACAGATTTTATTTGACCGGCACTATCAATTAAGTTATAGACTAAATCAGCGGAAGGTTTAATAAATACAACGTGACCAATGATACTGTCATGATTAAGATCGGCAAAATTGCCACTTTTAATACGTTCAATAACACGGATTTTAGAAGTTGCACCTATTTTAATCCCATTAGGAAGAGCTGTAATTAACATATCAGGTGTAGTAAAACGAACGTTTAACATACCTTCCAATGCGAATAACTCACCTGATTTAACTTTCTTGGCATCGGAAGTGTTCAATTTAGGAACAGCATAGCCGATTGGAAAGTGACGAATCGGAGCTTCGAGCTTGTCTACACCAAAGGTGAAGATTTCTTTAGTTCCGATAAAGAAACGTTTAACTAGCGAAGGTTGTGTTTCAACAACTTCAGATTCAGTAGTTTCACTCATGTTATTATCCTAATTCTGTTGTACGTGGAACAAGAGAGGCTTCGATAGTACGACCCGATGAAGCATCGAGAGCAGAAACATCTAACTCGTTGGGGTTAATTACTTTTTCAGCAGCTGATTTCTTTGCTTTGGAATCTTTATTACGATCCATTACAAACTTAGCTCCACCTGCCAGTGTCAAACCGATGGCACCGATAATACCAACTGTCTTCAGTGTTTCCTTCTTAGAAGATGAATCGGCATTAGTTTCCGCCGTTGCTAAACCTTCTTCTACTAATTGATTTGCTAGAGACATTCTAAACTCCCACGATAGATTTAAAAATTACAGCCGTAGCGACTGCTTGAATTGCCAATGTACACAGTAAAATGAGGACACCCTCTTTTACGTTAACATTGAAGTTAGCCGTAGTCGACTTGTCCATGTACCATAAAAAAATACCAGTAGCAAAAGCGCCAGCAAGTAGTACATATAAAGCATTAACGTTGGCTTCCCAAAGAGAGTACAACGTATAACAACTAAAAATAGCTATAACAGCTACAAAAATTGAACTAACAGTTTTCAACATTACATATCCACCTTGTCTGAGTTAGTGTTGACATCATTAGAAGCAGCAGTAGCAACTTCAGTGTTCGCTTCTTCTAAAGGCAGTAAGCTTTCAGACGAATCCAATGTTTCAGATTTAGTCACGATAGCTTCAACTGGAGTCAAAGTTTCATCACCTTCACTAGGGAACATTTCAGTGTACGCTTCTTGTCCATAGTTTAACGCAGCTTGATAGTGTGGCTCAAGTTTGTCAAAACTGACATAAAAAATTGTCGCCACTAAACAGAGAGCGAGCAAAATAATTGCAACGCGTGATGACTTCCCTGATTTATCGTTTTCTTGTGTGTATTTCAATTTATAGTTCCTTAATAAGGGAGAAGGGGTTAGGTAAACCTTGACCTTCAGTTAGGGTAGAATATTTGCTTCTACACTGTGAATAATTAATCAAAAGTTGATTAATATATGAGGGTTTAAACATACTGTATTCATCATTTAACTTAGACGTGGAATAAAAATTACACGAAAAGAAAGATGATTCTGCCTGGCAAGCAGAGATTAATTCTTGTCTATGGGAATTCAAGATAACTGAAGCCACAGGACATACTAACTGAGTCAAACTAAATACCTTATTGTACGATATTAAAGCTTTAGCAGTTTTAGAATTAGAGAACTTTACAATTGGGAAAGTTATCTCTGCTCTATATGTATTACCTTGGTTTAGAAAAGTAGGTTCAGACCTTTCTACATTCAAGGAATTCAAACTCTTGTTGTTTATTTCTATAGTCCGGTCGATAGGTGCAACACTACATCCAGTTAAGGATAAGATGGCAAAACCGATGAGACAAGAAAACAAGGCTATGAATATACGATATAGTACTCTTAATTTAGGTTTACCAGCTAAGGACTGATCTACTCTAAATGCCGCTACGATACCAACCAATGGTTTCCACGAATCCACCCACAAGAAACGGAGGAATTTATAGAAAAGAGGATTGGTCCCTACAGCCGTAGTCGCTATAGTTGTAGGTTCTAGTAACAAACTAATTAAATCCATTTTTAAATTCTCGAGCTATATTACTAACAGCAAACGAACGTTTATAACGAACATGAGTGTTCTGATACACCAATTTGAACCTCGATTCATCAGTTGAAAAACTACCTTTTAAAACCATTAACAGTCTAAATAGAGCATTAACGTTATGTGGGTTTCTCTGTGACATACAGGTAGCAAGCCGTGATTGATCGTCATCTAAAGAATCAATCATTTCTACTAACCATACGGGACTGATATTGTAAGGAGCAATTGCAGCAAAATCTCCGACAGACATATTTAAAACATCTCTCGCAGTTAAAGCTGATTTAGAGTTAAATTTAGCGTCTAAAACAACAACACTCCACTGAGGAAGCCCTGCTGAAAACAGAGCTCCGTTATACTCTCTTTTCTCGACGTACTTAAAATACGGGAGTGCCTTTATATAGACTAGAGCTAGTTTAGAGTATTTGCCTTCCACTTGGGTAGACTCCGTACAAAAAACAATGTGGTCGTTGAGATCTCCAAGGTTACTAACTTCCATACCGTGGGCACTGACCTTGTTATAAGGAAACAGTACTAGCACAAGTACAAATAGGAAGATAGAAGTCATGAATTCCCGGATGCATCTGAGCAAGGCTAACCACTTTAGGGTAACGAGCGCAGTTGAAAACGGTTTAGGAACACTTGGTTTAACTTTAGATAGTGACATGTAATTTAACCTCCGAATTGGTTATATTAAAAAAGATTCTACGTTACTAGTAACAGGAGTTTCGATTTTAATCCTGTCTGTACCTTGGGTTTTCGCGAGGCTTCTACTAATACCACCTCTCCACGTAGCTTGGTATACCGATTCAAACTTAGAGTCTGAACAGGTCAACAAACCACTCAGAACGATAGCTGTTAAGATGGTTACCCCACCTATGTCATCCTGAAAGAACAGAGAAAAATCCTGTTCCTCGGTACTGAGTTTCAATAAAGTAGAAACAATACCTTGTTTCCACATATTAGAATAACGAGTACTCCACTCAGGATATATACTACAAATATCTATAGTATCAGCTAATCGATTTGGAGTAATGTTAAAAGGAGCTAGAGCCATTAAATCTTGACTTACACTTCTTTTCACGGTACCTTTAAAGCCACCTGGGTTAGTCATAATGTCTAACTCAGACTGGAAGTAACCTTGGCCTATTTCTAAGTAAGTGAACCATTGAGGTTTACCAACTATAGACTTAGGGTAGTCACGTCCCGACTCTTTAGAAGCAAGTCGGGAAAGTCTTGAAAACAACACACTCAAGGGGATGGATGGTTGTTCACTGATAGAACTGTTCATATATCACCTTACGACGTTATTCTATCTACGTCGATTAAATTGTTAGAAGGAAGTGACACGCTGTCTGCACGATTGGCGTCGCTAGTAGCAACGGCTATCATGTTAGACAAATTGATTCTTGCTTCAGACATCTCAGAATTGTTTTCAAATAATTCATTATTTATGGTAATTACTGATTGTAATTCCTCTATAACATTCAATTCGAAACGTGAGACCACTGAAGATTCACTTCTATTCAGTAATAAAGGGAATTTTTCAAAAGGAACTGCTTTCGGTTTAACCATCAATAACTGGTTAAGACACGTACGCAAGTAACCTTTATACAATACTTCAACTGTGGGTTTGAAAAGACCATTGATAACTAAATCATCTACACCATTGAAATTTAAATTTCTACGATCTAGTTGATCTAACCTGTTACTGACGTGTACTATTAAAGAAGTAACATCGGATATCATTGAACCGAAAATAGGGTCGTGAAACACCATTGGATTCATAGATAAGTAACTCTCTTTTCTAACTCTGTCGTTGTTAATACCGTCGACGTTGTTTCTCAACCCCAAGAACAAACCGTTAAACTTGAACGATACATCAGCATCGTTTTTATTAACTATTATGTTCACCAAGGCCGAGAATAAACTCTTGCTACTGATAGCGAAAGAGCCGGCGGTGCCTTTTTTATTGCCATTGAATAGTTCTGTTAAGTTCACATCAATGTCACTAAAACTGGCAAGTTCGTCTGTAGACAGTTCCGAAACAATAAAAGTTTCAGCATCTGGGTCAACTTTTGAACTTGAAGTATTGGAACCAGGAGCAGGTCGTAATAGAACGCCTTTCCCATTCATATCGTTACCTTGAGTAGCGGGTAACGTTGTAAATGGGGTTAAACCTAAGTTCTGGTAACCAAGATCTGACCAGCTGGTAAATGTTTCGAAATCACGATCATAACTTCCTGAACCAGCCACAACTATCGTTCCGTATAAATAAGGAGCGAAAGCAGCGGACGCAGATACGTGTAAAGGTACCTTTGAACCGTTATCAGTATCAGAGATAATTGGAATCAAAGATTCAACATCTGCTCGTTTTACTTCAACTATTTTGCCGCTAGTCATATAGGAAAGTACATTGCCTTTATTACTGTTGGCAGTTTCAATGAATTTCACATCCTTGGAATTCAATAAACTCTTATCTTTACCGACTACTACAGAACGTGAGTTCAAATTTGCGATGAGCTCAGATTTCAATATCGACTTGAAACGAAGTAGCTCTTCCCCGTTAGGGCTACTGTCGAGTCCAAGTAAGACGCCTTCTAACTCTAGGGCCATAGCAGGAGTCGCAAATCTTGTTATAATAACTAGAAGAACGACTTCACCACCCATTTTAAGGGACTGCTCTGTACTCAAAGTCTTGTACCAAGCATCCCAAGAATCAGAAAAAGATTCAGAGAGATGATCAGACTCGAGAAGAAGAGAAAGGAATTCAGATGCTTCTGCATCTGAAGCAAATACCGACATCAACGCATCTAACAACTGCAAGGAAAGTCCTTTCGACTTACCAGCACGCAAGATACGTTGCTGTAGATTACGAGAATTAGGACCCGCTTTGTCTTCTAAATCCTTATCAAATTTTCGTCTTCCGACAGTCATTTGATCGTCATTCTTAGATACACGGTTAAAAATACCTGATTCAGGTTTGAGGCTCGCGCCTCTATTTACTTTGGACATACATCCTCCTTTCATACTTGATCCACTAGTGTCGCAACACCGTTACTATTTCCTTAGAAATACTAACTTGCCTGCAGCGTGGGGTACAGACAACCTCAATAAGAGGGCTCCTCCATAGAGAAGTCTAATTATTTCAACGCGTACATTGTGTACACGGATC
>Ga0206689_10562422_pt1 | contig 10328 bp, 5 predicted proteins | sample M110012015metaT_FD_159659 | JGI IMG/M metagenome (GOLD analysis project Ga0206689, IMG submission 159659) | Metatranscriptome of ammonia-oxidizing marine archaeal communities from Monterey Bay, California, United States - M1 100m 12015... | ecosystem: Environmental > Aquatic > Marine >...
CTTGTTTATTTTCTGAAATATTAAGTAATATTTGCAGGAGTTTGATTATCAATTGCAGCCTGTTGAGCAGCACTTCTATCCGCAATCCTTACCAAATGACCTGTATTCTCAGAAAGGTCTAGATCTGGCGTCTCGTTTGGAGCAGTCGGATAAGTAACAAAAGTATTATCAATTGCAGCAGTCAATGCTGGTAAATCTCTTAGAGTCTGTCTGTAAGTTGTCCATTCGGCAGCAAGACCAGCGGGCATATCTGCTACCATTTTTTGGTCAGAGGTATCCAATAAACCATTTCTAATCTGACGTAAATTTTCGTCAGTTCTGTTAGGTACATTACCAGTTCTATATGCCAAAGGTGTCCATTCCATTGTATCTAAATCAATACAATCTTCTATTGCTTTTGGTTTAGAATATACTTCTCTAATATCCGTTGGATCTGCAATATGTTTATTAGGAATTTCAGCAACACCATTATCAACTTCTAGTTGCATTTGGACAGGTATACCACCATAAATTAGTGCTACACGTACTGCATTTTCGTCAGACGCAGTTGCATCTATTTCCACAGCAGTATAGTTTAACGGAGTAGGTCTGTCAGGAACATCTTCCTTTGCGAAAGAATCTACAACTCGAGTCTTAGGTTCGTTATTAATGACCCAACAAACTAATGTATCTGGACCATTGTATTCTACTGAGGCAGTTTTGCCCTCAGAATCATCAGTACCATAACGTTCGTTAGGAATCTTGTATGTAATTGTTTTAGCCACTTCTATTATCTCCTAATATATTATGCGTATGTAACTTTAAGTAAGCCACCTGCTCCGAATCCACCCCAACAAGCACTTGTGGTTGCTGTTGCGTGTCCTTGACCACCGCCACCTGGGAACAACGAGTGACCACCTCTACAACCTGAACATTGAGTACAGGCGTGTCCACCATTTGGGGAACCAGAAACCGTAAACGGTCCAGTTGGTCCACCCGACCATCCTCGAACGTCTGAACAACAGTCGTATTTTCTAGTATATGAACCAGAAGATCCTTTAAAGCAAATATCGGCACCATATGATTGGTTGTTAATTGTTTGCGTGCCCCAATCAGAATCGTAGTTAGAAGCACAACATTGCGTACTCATATGACAGTCGTAACAGTTTGACATCTTATCCCATGGAGTCGAACCGCCAAGTCCGCCCATAGCACAAAAGTTAGATAATCCTGGACCAGTTGCCCAAGATGTACAACCCTGTCTGGTCGCCATACAACAATGACAGCAACAAGAACATTCTGAAGTACCACCAGCACATAAAGTATAAACGTCTGTACCATCGCCAACAAAATCATTATCGGAAGCATATAGCGTTTTGGCACTATAACCACCACCTTGTCCACCTACTGTAATCTCGTGGTCACCACCAGATGAACCACCAGGACCACCTCCACCTAATGCTTCAAATTTAATTGATTTAACATTTGCTGGAACAGTCCATTCAAGACAACAACCACCATTAGTCACTGACCAATGATTATCATTCATTAGCATAAATTCATGAACACCGTTTCCACCGCCACCTAAATTAACAAGAGTATTAACTCCTGTGGCAACGACAGCATCTAGGCAAGTAACTTGTCCTGTTTGAGTAGCATCAATTTCTGCTTGTTTTACACAAACGTCACGTAATGTGTCGAATGTGGCATTGGCCATGTATTCCAACGTAGCATCTACGTCCTTTGCCATTTGGTTCATTTTGCCTAGTGTTAAAATATCCATTATTTTTCCTTAATTAACGTTGTTAGGTAATTGCGCAACTATTGCATCATCGTCGGCAGTTCTGTCAGCAATCATAACAACAGGCACATTGGGATCTGCAAATACAGAAGAGTCTGCTTCATCAGGTGCTGTAGGCATTGCGATTAAATCGACTGGTACACCTGCCCAATCGGCAGGTAAATCTCTTAACTGTTGTCTGTATGTTGCCCAATCAGTTTTCATAGCATCAGGCATATCTTCAGAAGTCGCAGCATCAGTAGAAATTAATGACTTATTCCTATTACTTCTAACGAAGTCCCAATCCCAATTTTCACGACCATGTGAGTTGTCAGGATAGTCATCACCAGCACGTCCAGTTTCATAAGTCAGGTTCTCCCATGCGGAGCCATTGTAACCATGAACAACTGAATTTTGGTCATAAACTTCTGAAATGTGAGTTGGATCTTTGACTGTAGCATTTGGTTGGTCAGCTGGTCCGACACCAACTTCATACACTTTAGGAGTATCATAACCAGCAGGTCCAATAAGAGTACATCTAATGCAATTCTCGTCCGACGCTTCACAGTCTAGTTCTAATTCATAAAAGTCTAAAGGGGTTGGTTGTTCACTCTGATTATCAAAATCAAAAACTTCTTTAATCATGTTCTTTGTTTTACACATATGCAACATCAGTTTAGCTGGGCCAACGTATGTGTGCGTGGAAGTCTTTCCACCAGAATCATCTGTGCCATACCTTTCGTTTGGTATTTTATAGGTAATTGTTTTGCTTATATCTGCCATTTTATTTTTCCTGTTAATTTATTACGAGTAAGACACTTTGACAAGTCCACCAGCACCGAATCCACCCCAGCAACCAGAACCACCAGAGAAACCACCATGTGCTCCACCACCGCCTGGGAAATAAGAATGTCCACGACAACAACCCATACCAGTAGTAGTACAATGGTTTGAGTCACCACCTTGTGAACCAGAACCTGCGAATGGTCCAGTTGGTCCACCACGTCCAGTAGAAACTTCATTACAGCAGTCATAACCTTTAGCAATCATTCCTGGAGTTCCCGTGAAACCATAATCGGCACCAAAGAAACCAGGAGTACATGATTGGCATTGTCCCCAACCACCAGATGTTATATTACCTATCGTACATTGAGCACCAATAGAACAGTCGTAACAACTAGATAACTTATCCCATGCAGTCCAACCACCTTCTCCACCAGTAGCACAGAAGTTTGATAAACCTGGACCAGTTACATATGAGTCACAACCAGTATGACAAGGTTGACAATGTCCACAACAAGCACATTGTGAAGTACCGCCAGCACATAATTCAAAAACTGAACTTCCAGCAGTGAAATCTACACCCTCTTCTATGGTTTTAGCAGCATAGTTGCCACCCCAACCACCGACACCTATGTCATGGTCATAACCACCAGAACCGCCTGGTCCACCACCGCCTAGCACTTCAAATTTAATAGATTTGATGTTAGCAGGTGCAGTCCATGTTAAATGACAACCACCATTAGTCACTGACCAATGATTATCATTCAAAATCATAAATTCTTTATAGGGTTGACCTCCACCGCCTGCGGCAAGTAAACTGTCAATACCTGTTTGAGTTGTAGTTTCCAAGCAGGCGACTTGACCTGTTTGAGTTGCTAAAATATCGACTTGAGTATCGCAAACAAGTTTTAGAGTATCAAAGGTAGAGTTCGCTAGGAATTCCATTGTTTGGTCTAAATCTTTAGCCATCTGGTTCATTTTACCAAGTGTTAAAATATCCATAGTTCTAATTCATCCTTCTTATGTATTCGTAATTATTTATAATAGTTTTTGTTAAACATCCCAAACATCTTTCAGAGTTATTACACCCCTCATGTCATTTGCCGCCCCGTTATATCTTGAAGATTCATACACAAGTGAATCTGGTGTACCTTTCTTCCAAGATTGTAACGTGAATGTCCATTTGTCATTCAATGAGTGTCCTTGATAAGCACCCCATTGTACTAATATGCCATTCTTAAATGAAGTTCCAGCAGTATTAGACGACGAGAACGGAGACGAGTTAGTGTTTCCTTCTGGACCATATAGGGCATAATCTGTTGCAGCAGCATTAATAGAACCACCAGTGTATTGAACTGGACCAGCAACAATAACAACAGGAGTTTTATATGCACTTCCTGGGTTACTAATTTCTATGTTTGAAACATTACCTGCACCACCAAGAGCCGCAACACCAGTAGCACCGTAACCAGTTGGTTCAGCATGCGCATCAAGCACGACAATACGTGTTTGACCGTTTATATAATCATGCCAGTCTTCAGTAATAGAAACATCACCTATACCATTATTGAGTTCGACAGTTCCAACGAAACCAGCACCTACCGTGTTCCCAGCATTACTGCCAACAGTTCCTTTCGGATCTATTACTCTAACAATCGGTTCATCGTAGGATGTACCACGTGCAGTCATTGTAATGTCTGTAACTGTGTTATGAATATCAGTTGATAATACTGCACCTGCTCCAAGTCCTGTTGGGTCGTTGATTATAATATCAACGTCAACATAATTGCTTCCTGCTCGAGTCACAGTAACTTCAGTAATAGCACCTTGAGGGACTTCTAAAGTCCAAGTACCAGCATTTGATTCACAAGTTGACTGGTCAGTATACTGTGAGAGAGAACAAAATGCAGGAACCGTTACTAGAGCAATGACTCCTTTAACAGAAGCATTTGAACCATACGTCCTGCCTATCTCAGCACCACCGACATCAAGAATTGGTGTTCCAGTTGGATCGTATATAAAAATCTCAGTATCTTGTGAATAACCAGAACCCGCAGTATCGACAGTAACTGTGTTAATAGAACGATTCGTTACTACATCAGCATATGCACCTTCTCCTGTACCAGATACGTCAATTGGTTTTACAACATCAGTAGCAACATAACCCTTTCCAGGTCGGTCAACTGCAATGTCAATAATATTACCAGAAGCATTTACCGTGGCAACACCCCTCATTCCACCACCTGTTGATGTTTCAACATCAACATATACAGTGTTCTCCCGAACCCATAGATTTGCACCTGCACCAGAATAGGAATCTGTTATTTCATATTTTCTAGTTAATTCTGTGTCTTGTGTAACTACATAGGTGAATACAGCATTTTGAGGAATATCACCAGAATCAAACGCAGCACTTTGTACTGTATGAGCACCGATATCTAGGTTAGTAAATGCAATAGAATCACCAACATTAGCTGTTATCTCAGAAGGAGCAAAAGCATTATTTTGAATTGCTACACTAACTGTTTTGGCAGTAGTATCTGTGTATCCAGTTCCCTGATTAGTTACTGATACAGCATCAACACCACCATCAGCGATAGTATGTTGGACCGCACCCGAAACTGATTCACCACCACCTGAAATCGTAACAGCGTCACCAATTACATACAACGAACCACCAGCAGTGATAATGACTTTGTCTAATTCATCACTTTCGTTAAGTAATACATACCCTGCAGCACCAGAACCAGTAGAAGTAGTGAAACCAACAGTAATTGATGGGTTAATTGTGTGAGAATCTTCGACTGGACCGTGGTCATGAGCATCAGCAGGATCTCTTGCAAACTCAAACTTTTCAGTAAATGCGTTCCAAGAAACCGTGATGTCATGCGAGTGACCTGCTTCTATCGTAGTAGAAACTACAGATGTTCCAGTTTTAACAAGATTAATTTCTGCTTGTGTTAGTTGAAGATTATGAACGTGACCATTTCCATTGTCCATAAGAGCGATATTCCAATAACCGACATAACCAGTTCCAGGTGCCATTACAGCAACTGAATCTATCATACCGTCTCTTAGTGTAAACGTGGCTTCTGCTTTAGTTTCACTTGAACCTGCTACATCTACGGCACCTAAATCGAATGCCCTAGCAAAAGTAGATTCTGAGTATTTTGAACCAGCATTAGTTATTGTTACATCAGAAACACCATCATCATAAATAGCATTAATGATTGCTCCTGTGCCTAATGTAGTATTTGCATCGATAGTATAGGAATATGTGTCTACAACGCCCGTGTCGTCTGTTATTTCTACAACATAAGTAAGACCGTCCGATAAATCGGCATCATAAGATTCACCAGAAACTTGCGTTTCGTATGTTCTTGAGAAATCATCTAAGAGGGCAACAGCAGCCGTTGCATAGTTCTCACATAAAAGTGGTGTTTCAAAATCACCACCATCAGAGTCAATACCAGAAGCATTCATATCAGCAGTTACACCCCAACCAGTCACCGATGATAAACCATCATGGCAATAAGAAGAACTTGGAGTAAACATAATTGTTTCGTAATCTTCTGCATACTGCCCTTCAACACCAGTGTTATATATTGCTCCTGCAAGGGTAGAAATTTTAATAAGGTCACCATCATCAATTCCATCAAACATCAATGCGTTAGAAGAACCACGACGAAGGATTAGTTCTGGGTTATCAACATCTGCAATTGATGTGTTATTAAGAATGGTTAAATCAACTCCTGGAGTACCATCCGCCTCATGGGCAGTAGCACGGAAAGAGTTAATATTAGTTTGTGATACCGATTTGAATATGTTATATGCTTTAATTTTTTCAATAGAAGTAGAACCAGTAGCAGCTTCGTTCTGTAGTCTAAGATGTTGGTAGAATGGACGTGGTTCACCAGAGATAAGCATAGACTCACCGAATGAACTAATTCCACCTAGTCTATCATATGCAATATGGTGGGTTGTGTTAATACCTTCTTCAGCAAAGGAAATTTGATCATCTTTCGTGTACATGAAATCATCAAAACCAATTTCACGAGTCATTGTTAAATCACCCATCAACAAGTTAGTTTGGTGAATAGAATAACCAGAGTTAGCAGCACCAGTAGTGTATTGTGCCAACTGTGTAATCATATCAGCAATTGCTTGCTGGATGATAGCATCCTGATTTTGTACGTGAATAGTATAATCAGTTTGTAACTGACTCATTTGCGTAGTAACATTTGCTTCCAATAAATTTGAAGCAGTAGATAGTTCAGTACCAGCAGTGTTTGCCCAAGGCACGAATACCGTATTAACAAATGCAGCAACTTCATCGTTCATATAAGTCTCAACTGCATTCATAGCAGTATTAGTTCTTACAACGACTTCATCTTTGAATGTGTTTTGTTGGTTCTCTAGAGGAGTAGTTACATTAGAATTTAACCAAGTCTTCATATTTGCTGCCATAGCATTCAACTTGGTTGGAATCATCACCGCAGGGGTGTTTGTATAAATCTCTACTTCTTCAACGAACTCGGTGATGTCGATACCTGTAAAGCTGATATCAGGAATATCGTTAAATTGGTCAACTTGCGTTGAAATGGTTGATAGTGTGACAGACATTGTTCGTTATCTCCAAAAATTAATTTCTTATCATTACAACTATTTATAATAGTTATTTTGCTTTATGTATACAATATTGGGGGAATGTTAATCCCCCTGTTTTTTCCTAATTTATACTGTTAAACAGTTCACCTCAGTAAACGTTTGACCGTCTAAGTTTGTAACCCTAACATCATAATTTCCTGCAGTTAAGGTTGGTGCGACAGTTATGTTATTTGCGTCAACTACAGTTACAGCAGGTGTATCAACAATAGTCGTAGTGCCAGTAGATATAAACTCAACCACAGTATCCGCAGTAACAAAACCTGCTCCAGTAATTGTATTTATGTCAACAACAGTAATTATACGAAGTCGGTCAGTAACCGTAAAGTCGTTATCTACGAATGATGCAGTATCTCCATCAGAGTTAGTAACAGTCAACACCTGAGCACCAAGAGGTGTTGTCGGTGCGACCATAAACTTAACCTTATATGGTAAGTTTATTGCTTGATACACTGGTTGTGCTACACCACCTAACTCTATTGTGTAATTAAAGTCAATACCGTCACCGAGTATTTCTACCCACTGACCATCTATAGAATCAACAACAGTTGCATCCCAAGAACCTCTAGGACTCTCACAATCACCTTGATTATTAACCGTTAAGAACGCAATATCAGTAGTACAATATTCGTTCACAGTTGGAATCCAAGTTCCTCGTGGACCTTCACATGCCTCTTCAGTTGTTTGCACACCATCAGAACAGTAACCTGGAAGTCCAGGAGTCCATGTATGTCCAGCAGAAGTCCATGTATGTCCAGCATTAGTCCATGTATTAACAGGAGTCCACGTATGAGTTGGAGTCCAAGTACCACTAGCGTTTAGACAGTCAGTTCTATTTGTGCTTGTGCCATCAGTACAAGTACCATCACTTTCATAACATGCTCCAGAAGTCTGCGATGAGCCATCAGAACAAGAACCACCAGAGTCTATACAACCCAATTCATTATCGTTATATACTGGATCGGAACAAGTTCCTGCCGCAATACACGTATATTCAAACGAATAGGTTACATTAGAACAAGTTCCTGCACCCAAACAACCATATTCAGAAGAATATAGGGCATTAGAACAAGATCCTAATGTTGGTTGAGTCCACCAACCGAAATCGGTTTCACAATCAACCTGTAATGGGTAGTTAACATTACTACAATGCGCAACTACTGTAGGAGTCCATACACCAACTATTGTTTCACATTGGGTTTCGATAGTGTAAGTTTCAGTTCCAAAGTTAGTTGTACATGAAGGAACAATTTCAGCAACACTTCTGTGTCCTGTGGTAACATCCGTAGAAATTAAAGTTATTGGTGGGTTGAGAATTTCATTACCACGTCTATTAACGTCATAGTAATCTTCAATAACAGATTCACCAAACGATTCCATTGTCCTCATGCCAGCAATTGGTTGTCCAACGTAGTCTAAGTTCTCATTATCATGATGATTTGCATTCCATCTATCTTCTCCACCAATTGGAACACCCATAACGTTCATAGATCTGGCAAGTAATAAATACTCATCAGAAGAAAGTTTAGGAATTGTCTTAACTGATATATCGTCCCAATAAGTAAATCCAGTTCCAGTAGTAGAAAGAGTCAAGTAGCAAGTACCAGATACAGTTGCCTTAAACGTAAAGTCACGAGCCTCATCATAGACACCGCCCGTTAATGTATCTTCAATCAATAATGAACCATATGTATCACTATCTGGTGTTGGACCTAATTTAAGAACTGAATCAGTTGGTCTATCAACTTTAAGAGCAACTTTATAACTCATTTCATCTTCCATCTCAAAAGTGATATGGGCAATTCCACGAGCATCTGGGCCAGCACCTGAAGTATATATCTGTTTAGTGTTTTGGTCTACATAAGCAACACCACCTTCTTGCGGAGCAAAAGTCCAATTTTCAATAATTTCACGTACTGAAACATCGTCAATAGAACCCTCAAAACCAACATTTGAATAGTATGGGTTATTCTCCTCAGCAGGATTGTCATCAACTTCTCCAATAAAGTGGATCTTTTGGTCATGTGAACCCGCACGAACGTGATAAACCTTTTCACCATCTTGATTTAAACCAGTAGTGTTATAATCAATAATAGGAATGGTTTCTTCGACTAACTTAATAGAATTGACAGCTCCAGTACCATTTAATTTTAAAATTAAAGTATTAGAAGCAAGTCCAATAAAGTCAATATGATGTATGCCTGATGTACTGACAGTTCCTAATGTAACTCCATTAATAACAAAATCAACAGTTGGATTATTAATAGTAGTAGAAACTAATACTAATTCATCATGTCCTTCAGGATTTGTCTGTTCAGTTATTGTATATTGGTCAGTACCACCAATGTTCAACCATTTGACTGTAAAGTCATGAGTATAAGTCTCAGCATGATAACCGTCTGTTTGTGTAACCGTTAACGAGTTTTCAGTTGATTCTTGTAACCATAGACCTTGTGCCTCAGTCATTTGGAAGGTGTGACTATGCGTTCCAGTTGGACCTGGTCCAGCAGTGAAGTTAAGAATATTCTCAGTCAGAAGATCAGTATCAAACGTCACTTCATATTTAACACCATTCACCAACGCATTAGATAATGTGTAAGTCGAAGTACCATCAACTGAAGAGTTGAAATACAAACGTTCCCCATTTATAGAAACACTTGAATCCGAGTTAACCCAATTAACCAATGCAGGGTCGGCAATATCAAAATTCCAGTTAGAAATCAATTGGTTAGGATTAGTTCCTAATGCAACACGCATACGTCCAGTCATGCCGTTATTATCATCATCTACATTACCTAATAGGTATTTAACTTCATAAAGTTTACCTGTGTCTATAGCAAGAGTTTGAGAAACTTCAGTGGAAGATGCGATTGAACCATTGATGTATGCTTTTGCAGCATCAGTGTTCCAACCTTCGCCAATTGACCATGCATTTTGACCAGTAACACGTTCTCTGATTGACACATTGTCAATCTTTCCTCGTCCAGTGTTAACTAATCTCAACAACGTAGTATTTACAGGAGCAGTTAATGTTTCCGTGTAATGACCAACAAGAGTATTAGCAGTTCCAGACACTACTGTGTCACCACGTAATTCCGTAGTTATTGAACCATTCTCAGCA
>Ga0206689_10401700_pt1 | contig 10307 bp, 8 predicted proteins | sample M110012015metaT_FD_159659 | JGI IMG/M metagenome (GOLD analysis project Ga0206689, IMG submission 159659) | Metatranscriptome of ammonia-oxidizing marine archaeal communities from Monterey Bay, California, United States - M1 100m 12015... | ecosystem: Environmental > Aquatic > Marine >...
CTTTTGCTGATTTAACTGCTGAAATTGCCCTTGTAGCTCAGTCGGCAGAGCGCGTCCTTGGTAAGGACGAGGTCGGCGGTTCGAATCCGCTCGAGGGCTCCATTACTTCTCTATCAACTTAACAAATCATAAAACTAACCTTACCGATTTAATGCTATGGCTAAGGAAACATTCGAAAGAAATAAACCTCACATAAACGTTGGTACTATCGGACACGTAGACCACGGTAAAAGTACACTAACAACAGCTTTGCTGAAGGTTCAAAGTGACCAGGGTCTGGCTGAATTTAAGTCCTACGCTGATGTGACCAAAGGAGGCACAATACGTGATGACTCAAAAACCGTTACAATCGCAGTATCTCATGTTGAATACGAAACAGACAATCGTCACTACGCTCACATTGACTGTCCAGGTCACGCTGACTATGTTAAAAATATGATTACAGGCGCTGCTCAAATGGATGGCGCAGTACTCGTTGTTAGCGCAGCAGACGGTCCTATGCCTCAGACACGTGAACACATCCTTTTGGCTCGACAGGTAGGAGTTCCCAAAATTGTCGTTTTTCTCAATAAGGTAGACTTGCTTGATGACGAGGAATTACTTGAACTCGTAGAAATGGAAGTAAGAGAGCTTTTGAGCAGTTATGAGTTTGACGGAGACAATATAACAATTGTCAAAGGTTCGGCTCTGGCGGTAATGGAAGAAAAAGAAGAAGGGGTGAAAGCTATCAATGATTTACTTGAAGCTATGGACCATGATATTCCGGAGCCTACGCGTGACGTAGAAAAACCATTCCTCATGTCCGTTGAAGATGTATTTTCTATAACAGGACGAGGAACTGTTGCTACAGGGCGTATTGAGCGTGGTACTGTCAAAGTAGGAGAGACAATTGAACTCGTAGGGTTAAGCGAGACCAAAACTACAACCTGTACAGGAGTCGAAATGTTCCGAAAAATGCTTGATCAAGGAATGGCTGGCGATAATGTTGGGCTCCTTTTACGAGGCATTGAAAAAGATAGTGTGGAAAGAGGACAGGTTCTTGCTAAACCAGGGAGCATTACCCCGCATACCAAAGGTAAGGCCGAGATCTATGTTCTTAGTAAAGAGGAAGGAGGACGGCATACTCCCTTCTTTAACGGTTATCGCCCTCAGTTCTACTTCCGTACGACTGATGTGACTGGAGTATTGACCCTACCTGAGGGTACCGAAATGGTTATGCCTGGCGATAACATTTCTATTGAAATTGAGCTACAAAAACCTATTGCTATGGAAAAAGGCCAACGTTTCGCTATCCGAGAAGGTGGAAGAACCATTGGTGCTGGACGTATTACTCAGGTGATCGAATAACCTATTTATCATAAACTTATTTATTATCCCCCCCTACTCCATCCCTCCGCTTATCAGTTTATCATTGCCCGTTATTTTTTAATCTTGAACAGTTTTACGGCAGTGGCTCAATTGGTAGAGCATCGGTCTCCAAAACCGAGGGTTGGGGGTTCGAGTCCCTCCTGCCGTGCCAATTAAAGAGCACAAAAACCAATGATTCATATCCTAAAACGGATTCGAATATTTAGTCAGGAAACCATTTTAGAACTAAAAAAGGCTTCCTGGCCAACAAAAATAGAACTGCGCGATTCTACAATCGTTGTGCTCATCGCAGCAGCGCTTCTTGGGGTATGTATATTCATTGCGGATTGGTCTTTATTCAATTGGGTTTCTTTCCTAGGAGAATGGGTTTCTGGAGGGTTCTATAAGTGATCCATTTTTTAGTCTTTACTAAAACTTTAACCGTACGTACTCAGTAAATTATTTAATACACCAATGCACCGAAAATAAATTTTAATGGATTCTCCCTCTCCAACAATGACAACTCGATGGTATGTTTTAAAAACGCTCGTCAATAAAGAAGACAGTGTAAAGCGTTACCTGAATACCTACCTGAAGTCAAAAGTAATGGATAATTATATCTTCGATGTACTTGTGCCGACAGAAACAGTCTCTGAAGTCAAAAATGGAAAAAAAATATCAAAGGTGCGTAAATTTTATCCAGGCTATGTTTTTATCAAAATGAGCCTTTACGATGAAAATGGAACTTTACTCCAGGATCCATTGCTGTTTATTAAAGATATCGAAGGTGTCAGTGGCTTTCTAGGCGGAAACAAGCCCGTTGCATTAAAAGATTCTGAAATCGATTCTATTATCAAACAAGTCAAAGAAGCAGAGGGTAAAGAAGTTCCCAAAGTGCGTTTTACAAAGGGCGAAGAAATAAAGATTACAAATGGACCTTTCTTAAATCTTAACGGTACAATTGATGAGATTGACAGCAAGCGAGGAAAGCTCAAAGTATCGGTTTCCATATTCGGTCGGTTTACACCAGTCGAACTGGAATTCTGGCAAGTGGAACACATAGAAAAATCATAAAAAACGGAATCATGGCTAAACCAGTTACAAATATCATAAAACTCCAACTCCCTGCAGGCGGCGCAAATCCTGCACCTCCAGTAGGCCCTGCTCTTGGTGCAGCAGGTGTTAATATAATGGAGTTTTGTAAACAATTTAATGCAAAAACAAAAGAATGCACAGGTACGATCCTTCCTGTCGTTATTTCTGTTTATAAAGATCGTTCTTTTTCTTTCATCCTCAAGTCTCCTCCTGCAACTGTTTTACTCAAAAAAGCTATTGGTGTTGAAAAAGGTTCTCCAGTACCCAATCGAACTAAAATAGGTAAAGTGACGCACAAGCAGTTAGCAGAAATTGCCAAAACAAAAATGGAAGATCTTAATGCCAAAACAGAAGCCACAGCGGTAAGGATTATCGCTGGGACTGCCAGGAGTATGGGCATCGAAGTCGAAAACGCATAACTCTGAAAGCCTCTTTTTCTTAACCTCATTTAATCGTACTGACAAAATGGCTCAAAAAATAAGCAAACGTATAAAATCAGCACAAACAATAACAGACTTTAAACAATCTTACTCTCTCGAAGAAGCTGTGATGCTTCTCGATAAAATGCCTAAGACTAAATTTGACGAGACTGTTGAACTTTCTGTTTCTCTTGGGGTTGATCCTCGACAAAGTAGCCAAATGGTTCGTGGAGTTATTGAGTTACCTAACGGGAGCGGTAAAAAAAAGACTCTCGCTGCTTTTGTAGAAAATAATCAGGTCGCATTAGACGCTGGTGCAGACTATGCAGGTCTAGATGACCTTATCCAAAAGGTTAAAGATGGCTGGATGGCATTTGATGTGGCAGTCGCTACCCCGTCTGCTATGAAAGAAGTACGTACTATCGCGCGTATCCTCGGTCCACGAGGGCTTATGCCTAATCCTAAAAGCGGAACTGTAAGTGATAATATTGCCGAAGCCATCGAAAAAATAAAAAATGGAGGACAAATTGAATTTAAAATGGATAAGACCGCCAATCTTTCTATCGTCACAGGAAAACGTTCTTTTGATACGGCAAAATTAGTAGAAAATATAAAAACTGTGATTGAAACTTTAGGACGCTTACGCCCATCAGAACTAAAGGGAACTTTTATCAAAAAGATGACTTTATCCTCTTCTATGAGCCCCGGGATAAAATTGACAAGCAGCCTTTTTACCCATTTTTAATTTTTTACTTGCCTAAAAAATAATTCAATAAATATACCTATAGCCTTACCTAATTACCTTAGAAGATGAGAGAAGAAAAAAAATACCTTGTCGATGAAGTCAGTTGTTATCTCGACAAATCTGACTATTTTTTCCTGACTAACTATGAAAGTATTACTGTAGAAGAAACAAATACTTTAAGAGAACGACTGAATGAATTCGACGCAGAATTTCATGTCGTTAAAAACCGTATGCTCAAAGTTGCAGCAGAAAAACAGGGTTATCCTGATTTAAGTGAATGGCTAACAGGGCCAACTGCAATTATTAGTGGCGGAGACAATCCTCCTGGTACAGCTAAAACTATTGAAAATTTTTTCAAAGAGACAGAAAAAGTCTCTATTAAAGGAGGAATGCTTGAAAAAAAACCTCTTTCCGCTGAAAAAGTAGGCGAACTCGCTAAACTTCCAAGCATAGATGTTATTAAAGCGCAGTTAATGGGACTGTTGCAAATAAACGCTCAGCGTATGGTTACTGTCTTACAGGCAGTTCCACAGAGCCTCATTAACGTTCTTAATGCTAAAGCAAAAACTGAAGCATAAATCCTTACTCCTATCCTTTTTTATCTTCTTATATATAGAAGTAATAAACCACTATTTTACTTCTAAACCTAACAAACTAAACATAAATCAATAAACCTAACTACTAGGAGGGTTACTTCTCTTAAACATTTTTTTCTTGATAAAAAATACTAGTAGTCAAAACAAAATAAAAATGGCAGATATAACTAAAGAACAAGTCGTTGAATGGCTAAGTACTCAAACTATTCTTGAAATATCAGATCTGGTTAAAGAACTTGAAGATAAATGGGGAGTAAGCGCAGCTGCCCCTGTGGCAGTAGCTGCTGCTGGTGTTAGTGGTGAGAATGAAGCAACAGCCCCTGCAGCAGAAGAGAAAACGGAATTTGATGTTATTCTCAAAGCAGCAGGATCCAATAAAATTGCTACAATTAAAGCAGTACGTCCAATTACAGAATTGGGTTTAAAAGAAGCTAAAGAATTGGTTGAAGCAGCCCCAAAAACGATTAAGGAAGGCGTTAGTAAAGAAGATGCTGAAAAATTTAAGAAAGCCCTCGAAGAAGTTGGAGCTGAAGTCGAAATAAAATAATAAAAGCAAAAAAATATTTGTTACCTTTTACAAATAACTAGGAAACAACTAGGAAACTATAAAAATTTCCTCTTACTTTATGCTGCTTTCTACTTTTGAGTGCTTCTCTTGTATTCTGGATAAAAATAAGGGATTGATTCTATAAAATATGAATAATATGAAAATTTTGTCTGAGCGCAAATCCTTTGGGAAAATAAAGGAAGTCATGAGTCCCCCTAATCTGGTACATAACCAGATTGACTCCTTCCATAGCTTTATTCAGTCTGATGCTCTACCAGAGAAAAGGAATCACTCAGGACTTGAGGCTGTTTTTAGAGAAGTATTCCCTATCGAAAGTTATGACGTACGTATTCAGTTGGAATATATTTCCTATTCTCTGGCTGAGCCTAAATCCTCAGAACTGGAATGCTTAGTTGAAGGCACTACTTATGCGGCTGGTCTTAATATAAAGCTTCGTCTCTGTGAGGAAGAAGAAATTAAAGAAGAGGAAATCTATATAGGAGAGATGCCTATCATAACAGATCGAGGCTCTTTTGTAATTAATGGGACAGAACGTGTCATCGTTAGCCAACTCCATCGTTCTCCAGGAATCTGTTTTGAAAAAACGGCCCATAGCAGTGGAAAGATGCTTTTTAGTTTTCGCATTATACCTGATCGTGGAACTTGGCTGGAAACACTCTTCGATAACAATGACCTGCTTTACGTTTACTTAGATCGGCGCAGGCGCAGGCGCAAATTTTTGCTTACTACGTTGTTACGAGCATTAGGATACAGCACAGATTTAGATATCCTAAACCTTTTTTATAAAATAGAAAATTTATCTGTCAAAGAAGCTTTAGTGATCGATGAAGTCAGTCGATATGTTTTTATCGAAGATATTATAGACGCTGAAAAGGGTCTCATAATAGCCAGAGTATTTGAACCTTTAACGAAAACGATCTTACGCACACTTCAGGAAAGTGGCTTTGTTCAGCTCAATGTTATCGATACTTCAGTAGATGAAGGCATCATTATTCGCTGCCTCAAAAAGGACACCACTCGGAACCAAGAAGAAGCGCTTAAAGATATCTATAAAAGGCTCCGACCAGGAGAACCGATAACCGATTCTAACGTTAAAGCGTTCCTGAAACGTCTTTTCATGGATACTAAACGTTATGACCTCGGACGTGTCGGGCGCTATAAAATTAACCAAAAATTATGCTTAAAAACAGATATTGATGTACGTATTATCAACGTCGAAGATATTATAGAGGCAACACGATACCTTATTAAACTCAAAAATGGACAAGGCTATGTTGACGACATTGATCATTTGGGTAGTCGCCGTATCCGTACTGTTGGTGAATTATTAATGAATCAGTGTCGCCTTGGCCTAAGCCGTACAGAACGTTTAGCAAAAGAGCGAATGTCTCTTTATGATCAAAGTATTGATGCATTGACTCCTCAAAAGCTAATCAACCCTCAAACGCTTAGTTCTGTTATCCGAGACTTTTTTGCGCGTAGCCAACTCAGTCAATTTATGGATCAAATTAACCCTCTTGCAGAATTGACTCACAAACGAAGGCTTTCTGCACTTGGTCCAGGTGGACTTAATCGAGAACGAGCAGGATTTGAAGTCCGTGACGTTCATCCCTCCCACTATGGCAGAATTTGTCCTATTGAAACACCAGAAGGGCCTAATATTGGACTTATCAATTCCCTCAGTATCTATTCCAAAATAAACGAATTTGGTTTTATTGAAACACCATATCGTGTTGTCAAAGAAGGTTGCGTGCTTGATGAAGTACACTACCTTACTGCAGACCAGGAAGAGGAGAATGTTATTGCTCAAGCAAATTCTGAATTGGATAGCAAAAGCCATCTTAAAGGGAAAGTCACAGTACGTAAGGATGATGATTTTTTGGAGGTAGATCCTAAAGAAGTCAACTACATGGATATTTCTCCCAAGCAACTTATCTCTGTTGCTGCGGGGCTTATTCCTTTTCTCGAGCATGATGATGCTAACCGTGCACTAATGGGCTCCAATATGATGCGTCAGGCAACTCCTTTACTTCGAACAGAAGCACCTTTAGTGGGGACAGGAATCGAAGAAATTGTAGCAAGAGATTCCAAAATTATCGAAGTTTCAGAGAGTGAGGGTATTGTCGCATCAGTGAGTGCAGACAGGATTATTATCACAAAAGATGGAACTCTTCCTGCCAAATTTAAGCACAATCCTAAAACAGATGAAAAAAATGGCACATACGTCTACCACTTGCGTAAGTTTATGCGCTCCAACGCAGGTACTTGTTTTAACCAAAAGCCATCCGTTAGAAAAGGCCAGACAGTAAAGAAAGGTGATGTTATCATTGAAGGAGCTTGCACATCAGAGAAGGAGCTTGCTCTTGGTCATAATGTCCTTGTGGCTTTTATGCCTTGGAATGGCTACAACTTCGAAGATGCTATCTTAATTAGTGAAAAAATGATCAAGGAAGATATTTTCACCTCTATATATATCGAAGAGTTTGAAGTTTCTGCACGGGATACAAAACTTGGGCCCGAAGAAATTACGCGTGATATACCTAACGTAGGGGAAGAAGCTCTAAAAGATCTTGATCATAAAGGCATTATTCGTATTGGCGCTGAGGTAAAACCTGGAGATATTATTGTCGGTAAAATTACACCTAAAAGTGAGACTGAATTAGCTCCTGAAGAAAAACTCTTACGAGCCATTTTTGGAGAAAAAGCAGCAGACGTTAAAGACTCTTCTTTAGTTGTACCCTCTGGTTGTAGAGGCATTGTCATGGATGTTCAGTTCTCCAGCCAGATTGATGCTGAAAAAGAAACATTATCTACCTCTGAAAAACGGCGTCATGTCAAAAAAATCAATGAAGAATATCGAGGCCAAAATGATAAGCTTCGTGAAGAATTAACAGAAACGCTTTCTAATATTCTTCTTGGAGAAAAGATTCCACTAGACATTACTAATCATTCTACACAGGAGATTATTATCCCTGCAAACCGAAAGATAACAAAAACATTGTTGCGTCGTCTGGCAACGGTTTACAAACATATTGAAATTGATCCATCTCCGGTTCGCATAAAAATCATGGAAATCATTGATTCTTTCCGAACAAAGTTTGATGAAGTAGAAGATGAAAAGGAGCGAAAAATAGCTCAAATTGAGTCTGGAGATGACATTGAAGCTGACGTTGTAAAACAAGTCAAAATCTACATTGCCACAAAAAGAAAAATACAAGTTGGTGATAAGATGGCAGGTCGACACGGGAATAAAGGTGTTGTTGCTAAAATTGTTAAAGAGGAAGATATGCCTTATCTTCCGGATGGAACACCTATCGAAATTTGCCTCAATCCCCTAGGAGTACCTAGTCGAATGAACGTTGGTCAAGTCCTCGAGACTTATCTGGGCTGGGCTTGTGAAAAACTAGGCATTAAAGTCGCAACCCCTGTTTTTGACGGTATAAAAGAAGAACAAATTCGAGAATATCTTAAAAAAGCAAACCTTCCTCTGAATGGAAAAAGTTTTCTCTATGATGGCCAAACCGGCAAACGTTTTGATCAAGAAGTCGTCGTAGGCTACATTTACATGATGAAACTGAATCACCTTGTTGCAGATAAAATCCATGCCCGAGCAGTTGGTCCCTACAGCTTAATCACTCAGCAACCCCTTGGAGGAAAAGCCCAATATGGAGGTCAGCGCCTTGGAGAAATGGAGGTTTGGGCCCTTGAAGCCTATGGTGCAGCATACACGTTACAAGAACTACTTACTGTTAAATCAGATGATGTACAAGGACGAACCCGTATATATAAACAGCTTGTTAAGGGAGATAATACCCTTCAGGCGGGAACCCCACAATCTTTCAATGTCCTTATGAAAGAAATGCAGGGATTAGCTTTGGACATCAAGTTACAATCAAAAGAAAAACTCGGCTTCGAAAACTAATCCATCTAAAGGCAAAGACTAATTCAAAAATTAAAAAGGGCACACACTAAATTATGAGTACTGAAGAAATTAAAGATGTTCTGGGTATGGACCAAAACAACTTTGATACAGTTAAAATCACTGTTGCCTCTCGCGATACCATTCGATCATGGTCAAGAGGTGAAGTCAAAAATCCGGAAACGATTAACTATCGCACCTTTAAACCAGAACCAGGTGGATTATTCTGCCAACGTATTTTTGGACCAGTGCGCGATTATGAATGTGCTTGTGGAAAATATAAACGTATCAAATACAAAGGGATCGTCTGTGATCGTTGCGGAGTAGAGGTTTCCATCGCTCGTGTTCGTCGAGAACGAATGGGGCATATCGATCTTGCAGTGCCAGTCACTCACATTTGGTTCCTTAAAACTATGCCAAGTCGTTTAGGGCTAATGCTTGATATGACGATTCGAAGTCTTGAACGGATTATTTATTACGAAAATTTTATTGTTACTGAAGTAGGAAAAACTCCTCTAGAATACAAACAACTTCTTACTAAAAATGAATATAATCAAGCTATACAGGAGTATGGTGAAGACTCCTTCACCGCTAAAATAGGTGCTGAAGGGATACATGATATTCTTGCGCAAATTGATCTTGAGGCCTCAGCCATTCAGTTGGAGGAAGAGATGCACCATACCCGTTCTAAGCAACTGAAAAAAAAGCTTTCAAAAAGGCTAAAAGTAACTCAAGGATTTTTAAAATCAGGATCACGTCCAGAATGGATGATACTCAATGCTATTCCTGTTATTCCACCAGATCTACGTCCACTTGTACCTTTAGAGGGAGGTCGTTTTGCAACCTCAGATTTGAACGATCTCTATCGACGTGTCATCAATCGTAACAATCGCCTCAAGAACCTACATCAGCTCAAAACACCTGAGGTTATTATCCACAAAGAAAAACGCATGCAGCAAGAGTCTATAGATGCCCTTTTTGATAATGGTCGCCAGGGGAAAGCTGATACTGGTGCAGGGAATCGACCTCTGAAATCACTGAGCGATATGTTAAAGGGTAAACAAGGAAGGTTCAGGCAAAACCTTCTGGGAAAACGTGTTGATTACTCTGGACGCTCTGTTATTGTCGTTGGCCCAGAACTCAAACTTCATCAATGTGGGCTTCCTAAAAAAATGGCACTCGTTCTTTTTGAACCATTTATTATTAGGAGACTCAAAGATCTTGGGTTTGTTCATACTGTTCGTGGCGCTCGTAAAATGATTGAAAAACAATCCCCTGAAGTATGGGATATTCTTGAGGAAGTAACCAAAGGTCATCCTGTACTTCTAAACCGTGCACCTACCCTTCACAGACTTTCCATTCAGGCCTTTGAGCCTATCCTTATCGAAGGAGATGCAATACGTCTCCATCCCTTAGTATGTACTGCTTACAATGCGGATTTTGATGGAGATCAAATGGCAGTGCATGTACCTCTTTCCTTGGAAGCAGTCTTAGAATGTAAATTACTAATGATGGCTACTCATAACATCTTCTCTCCATCGAGCGGCAAGCCAATTCTAACTCCTTCTCAGGATATTGTCCTTGGTTCTTATTATTTAACCATTGAACCTAAAACACC
>Ga0206689_10281543_pt1 | contig 10130 bp, 17 predicted proteins | sample M110012015metaT_FD_159659 | JGI IMG/M metagenome (GOLD analysis project Ga0206689, IMG submission 159659) | Metatranscriptome of ammonia-oxidizing marine archaeal communities from Monterey Bay, California, United States - M1 100m 12015... | ecosystem: Environmental > Aquatic > Marine >...
CCTAAGAGAAGTTAAAGCTGATAACTTACAAGATTATTCCATTGGTCAACAAATCAGCGTTGACATATTTGATGTCGGAGAGAAAATAGACGTAATAGGTACTACAAAGGGGCGTGGCTTTGCCGGATCGATGAAAAGACACGGTTTCGGCGGCGGACCTCGTACCCACGGACAATCAGACCGCAGCCGAGCGCCCGGCTCCATTGGCGGAGGAACGACCCCAGGAAAGGTATATAAGGGCATGAAAATGGCGGGACACATGGGAAATGAACAAGTAACTGTAAAGAATCTAGAGATTGTTCAGATTGATCAAGACCGCAATCTTTTGGTTGTTAAAGGAGGGGTTCCTGGAGCCCCCAATGGATTGCTTGTTATACGAAGGAAAGGATAGGCGGAGTTTACTACCATGGAGCATCCAGTTAGAAATCAACTCGGTGACACTATCGAGACAATAGAACTCAACGATGACGTTTTTAGTGTACCAATGAATAACACGCTTATTCATCATGCCGTAGTCATATACCAAGGGAACAAGCGGCAAGGGACGCATGATACCAAGACCAGAGCCCAAGTGTCCGGCGGAGGACGCAAACCGTGGATTCAAAAACACACAGGAAGGGCACGTCAAGGAAGTACTCGGTCTCCACAGTGGAGACATGGAGGAGTGGTTTTCGGACCTCATCCACGTGACTACAGGAAGGCCATACCACGGAAAGTGCGTCGACAGGCTTTAAAATGCGCACTCTCAGATAAAATCCGGCAGAGTGAGTTTATCTGCCTGGATAGTACCGACGAACTAAATGGCAAAACTGTATCCATGACCACGTTGCTAAATAATCTAGGAATATCGAGTTCCGCTTTATTAGTAACTGCCAGTGCCCAGTCGGACGTGTTCAGGGCAGGACATAATATACCTAGATTATGGACAACGCCAGTAAACTTACTAAACGCGAACGATATTTTAAATTATAAGACGCTTATCATGACGGTTGAAGCAGCTAAGTTGGCAGAGCAAATGTGGGCAGACCCAATAGGGCATCGGAAAAAAAGAGCAGCAGCTAATATCGGTGACACCAGCACCTCCGATGCCCCAGCCGAAGCACAGGCAGCTTCAGAACCAACTTCAAGTCAAGAATCTTCAACGACTGCTCGCCGGACCAGAAGATCACCGGCTGCTCAGGCGGATGAAACGACAAGTACAACTCCTAGAAGAACTAGGGCCAGTACCTCTGTCCAAGCAGATGACCAAAACCCTCCTACCACTACTAGAAGACGTCGATCAACTGCTGCCACTGAATCACAAGATGAGACGCCACCCACTCCCCGCAGACGTAGAGCGAATAGCGCAGCGGAAAATGAGGATCCGGCCCCAACCCCGCGACGCCGTAGAACGACCCAACCAGACCCAGAGGTCGAACAATGAACATACATCAAGTGCTCCTGAAGCCAACTATCACTGAAAAAAGCACATTACTCCAGGAGTCTAGTATCTACACTTTTCAGGTGGACCTGAAAGCTAACAAATCGCAAGTCAAGGAAGCAATCGAAAAGAATTTTGATGTTACAGTCCGTGATGTTAACATTACCAAACTTCACGGAAAGAGAAAAAGGTACGGGCAACGATTTAAAAAAATGCCTGATATCAAGAAAGCTGTAGTAACCCTACAACCTGGAGACAGGATTAACCTAATTGAAGGGCTTTAGACAAATAGGAAAAATGCTATGCCACTAAAAAATCTACGTCCGACTACACCTGGACAAAGAAATGCTGTTAGGCCTTCATTCGAGGAGATTACTCGGAAAAAAACCGGAGAAGACACTTATCAGCGGTCTATCCAAACACGGCGGTCGCAATAACCGAGGACGGGTAACAACTCGTAGTCGAGGTGGTGGCGCCAAGAGAATGTATCGTTTGATTGACTTCAAAAGACGCAAAGAGGGTGTTCCCGGGCGAGTAGTATCAATCGAATATGATCCAAATAGAACTACCCGCATCGCGCTTATTTATTACGCAGACGGAGAAAAGAGCTACATACTAGCTCCCCAATCTCTCTCGGTGGACAGTTGGGTACAAGCAGGACCTGACGCTGAAATAAGCCCTGGGAATTGTCTCAGGTTAAGAAACATACCCACCGGTACAGTCGTACATAACATTGAATTAACTCCAGATAGAGGTGGGCAAATGGTCCGTAGTGCGGGAGGTGGGGCGCAAGTACTTTCGAGAGAAGGTCAACACGTATTGATTCGACTCCCATCCGGAGAAATGCGGAGGGTATTGTTAAACTGTCGCGCCACTATAGGCCAACTATCCAATCCTGATCATAAAAACGAAAGCCTTGGCAAGGCCGGCGCCAAGCGGCACCTGGGGAGGCGACCAAAAGTCCGTGGGGTAGCTATGAATCCCGTGGACCACCCGCATGGCGGAGGTGAGGGTCGTTCTCCTATAGGAATGCCTGGGCCCAAATCTCCGTGGGGAAAACCAACTCTAGGTTACAAAACTCGTAGGAAAAATAAACCTAACACGCTGGTAGTTAGAGCTAGAAGAAAATAATGGGATTGTTTATATGTCTAGATCGATAAAAAAAGGCCCCTACATACAAGCCAAGCTGATGAAAAAAGTGTCCGCTGTGCAGGAGAGCGGAGCGCAAACAGTGATCAGGACGTGGTCCCGAGCATCTATGATTATGCCTGACATGCTGGGGTTGACCATCGGAGTTCATGATGGGCGCCGCCATATCCCAGTATTCATTACAGAAAATATGGTAGGACATAGACTTGGAGAATTCGCTCCTACCAGAACATACCGCGGACATGTCTCACGCTCAGAAAGAACCAGTAGAGTAATAAGGTAATTATATGCCGCCAGTACAAGCTGTAGCGAAACAAATAGGTGCCTCTCCTAAACGACTGAAACCAATTATGGATTTGGTGCGGAATCAAGGGGTAAACGATGCATTAAACCAACTAAGTTTATTGACATCTCCTTGGGCACGGCAAATATACAAAACCGTTCAATCAGCGGCGGCAAACGCCGAGAATAACATGATGATGAATAGGGATGATCTAATAATCGTTCGTATCACTGCCGATCAAGCTCGACCGCTGAAACGTTTTAGACCCAGAGCAAGGGGCAGGATAGGAAGAATAACCAAACAGGCTAGCCACATTACAGTAGTCGTTGACGAAGCTAACCCTCAGGAGTTTTAATTTATGGGGCACAAAACTCACCCCTACGGTTTTAGATTAGGCATCATAAAAGACTGGAAGACGCATTGGTACGCCAATAACGCTAGGGATTATAGGAAATTACTTCTTGAAGATATCAAATTAAGAAAAAGTATAAACGGTGAATACCAAGGGTTTTCTGATGCTGGAATAGCAAGAATCGAAATCGACAGAGGAACTCAAGACACGGTAATTAACATACACTCTGCCAGGCCCGGGATTCTAATTGGTAGAGAAGGCGAGAGAGTTAAGAACCTTAGATCACGGTTGGAAGAGATAGCAGAACATAGAATACAGTTAAACATAATAGAAATAGAACAGCCCGAACTGAACCCATATTTAGTCGGGCGCAATATAGCTGAACAGCTACAAAGAAGAGTGGCATACCGTAGAGCTATTCGGCAAGCAGCACAAAGGGCCATGCAAGCTGGTGCCCAAGGTATAAAAATAATAGTAAAAGGCAGAATATCTGGAGCAGAAATTGCAAGGGATGAGAAGTTATTATTGGGGCAAGTCCCGCTCCACACATTAAGGGCAGATATAGATTACGCTCTTGCCGAAGCACACACCGCTATGGGTCGTATCGGAATCAAAGTCTGGATATATCATGGCCAGATATTGCCCGCTCTACCAGAAGATGAAGAAGAGCTGGAAACGATCGAAGTTCGCGTCGAATCCGGAACAGAAGACGATACAGAAGCCATTGCCGATGACGTTATCGGAGGAGTCGCTATCAGAGGAGCTTTCGATGTTGCAACCTAAAAGAACTAAGTTTAGAAAGATTGGCCGAGGCCGCATGAAAGGTCAGGCAACAGCTGGTAACAGTGTGAGCTTTGGCGAATATGGCCTTAAAGCCATGGCATGCGACTGGATAACTGCCCGACAAATAGAGTCGGCCCGTGTCGCAATCACAAGGTCTCTTCAAAGGGGAGGTCAGGTTTGGATCAGAGTCTTTCCAGATAAGCCAGTGAGCAAAAAGCCCGCGGAGGTACGGATGGGTGGCGGGAAAGCGGCAAACGACCATTGGGTGGCAGTTGTAAAGCCCGGTAAAATATTATTTGAAGTCGGAGGAGTAACACCTCAACAAGCTGAGGTTGCCTTGAGATTAGCGTCCTATAAATTACCTATCCCCACTAAAACAGTGCAGCGCGATAGGATTGCAGCTGCAGTATCCGGATAAAACAAATGCTTATAAATGAAATACGATCTATGACCAACGAGCAATTACTTGAAGAAGTAAACAACCGATATCGTGAGTTGATGAACCTAAGATTTCAAGCAGCAACAAATCAGCTCACTGATACAAATATGCCCAGGAAAACCCGGAGAGATATCGCTCAAATTAATACTGTCATACGGGAACGCGGGGGGATAAGTAATTAAAAATGTCGAAGCTCATGCGAAAAGATCGGGTAGCGGTTGTCGTGGGGACTAAAATGGATCGTACGGCCGTTGTAGAAATGGTATGGAAACAGCGCCATAGAGTTTATCGAAAACAGATGCGACGGATTTCGAGATTCTACGTACATGATCCCGAAAATCTATGCATGGTGGGCGACACGGTGAGGATTGAAGAAACGCGCCCTATATCAAAAACCAAACATTGGAGACTTATGGAAATCATTCAACGACGACAATTGGCAGATGTACAGCCGATTGAGCTGGAAACTGCTATCACATCAGAATTGTCTTCATGAAAATTTCATCTGATCTTATAACAAATGGTTTAGTTTAAAAGGAACCAGAACAATGATCCAAACTTATACAAGATTAAACGTAGCAGATAACAGCGGTGCAAAACGCATCCGTCTGATCAACATCCCCGGCAGTAGTAAGCGAAAATATGCTCAAGTTGGGGATATCATTGTATGTAACGTCCGAGAAGCAGTACCAAATTCACCTATTCGAAAGGGGTCTGTAGTCAGAGCAGTAGTAGTTAGACAAGCTCAAGGGTTATTAAGGGCGGATGGGACTTATATCAAATTTGATGATAATGCAGCGGTGATCATCCAAGAAAATCGACTGCCAAGAGGAACCCGCATATTCGGCCCAGTCGCTCGAGAATTACGAGATAAAGGGTTCATGAGAATCGTGTCTCTGGCTCCTGAGGTAGTTTAATGAGTGTAAAAAAGGGTGACAACGTCCTAGTCATAGCCGGAAAAGACAAAGGTAAAACTGGTAGAGTTGACCGGCAGTTAACCAGCAACGACCGAATAGTCGTTGAAGGCGTTAACATGATTACAAGACACGTTAAAGCAAGACCAGGGGTACGGCAATCGGGAAGAATTCAACAAGAAGCTTCAATACACATCTCTAACGTCATGCTGATCTGTAACAAATGTAGTAAGCCAACCCGACCGCATATAATGAAACTTGAAACAGGTGACAGGGTAAGAACCTGTCCTAAGTGCCAGGAAGTGATTGACGATGCCAGATAGTGAAACTCCCCAAGATAACCTAGCAAGCGAAGATAATCTCCAAACAGACGCGCCTAACGAAGAGATTGCAGAAGAACAAACGTCATCAACAAGACCTAGGCGTCAACGAACAACGCGTAGCCGCCAATCAGAACGATCCGACGGTGACTCGTCAGGGAATTCGCCGGCGGAGCCACCTCCGGCGCCCAGACTCCTCGAAACCTACCGTACTGAGATAGTGTCTACTATGATGTCTGAATTCGGATATCATAACACTATGAGAGTTCCCAGAATACGTAAAGTAACGCTGAACATCGGGCTTGGAGAAGCACTAACAAATGGGCGTGCAATGGAAGCAGCGGTGCAAGATTTAGCGACGATTTCGGGTCAAAAGCCGGTGATTACCCGAGCGAAGAAATCAATAGCTAATTTCAAACTAAGAGAAGGGAATCAAATAGGCACTTCCGTTACCTTACGTGGTGCACGTATGTACCATTTTCTGGACAGATTGGTAAATACCGCGCTTCCAAGAATCCGCGACTTTAGAGGTATTTCTCGAAGAGGTTTTGACGGTAGAGGCAATTTTTCTATCGGCATTAGAGAACAAATCATATTCCCTGAAATTGATTATAATCAGATTGATCGGATTCGGGGGCTGCAAGTAACCATAGGGACTACTGCTACTAATGACCCCGAAGCTATGCGTCTCCTAGAGCTATTTGGGATGCCATTCGTGAGTCAGGACTAAGGAGGATCATTGGCAAAACAATCAAAAATTCAGAAATGGTTACGTAAGCCACCTTATGCATCGCGGTACCATAACCGGTGCCACAGATGCGGTAGGCCACGCGCATATATTAGATATTTTGGTATTTGTCGGATTTGCTTCCGAGAGTTAGCCCTTAATGGCGAGCTTCCCGGGGTCCGCAAAGCCAGTTTGTAACAGGAGGAAAAGAGAAAAATTATGCCAGTCACCGATCCTGTTGCCGATATGCTTACTAGAATTCGAAACGCTATACAGGCTCGTCATGATTCAGTTCTGGTCCCTCACTCTAAGTTGAAACAAGCACTAGCTCAATTACTTAAAGACCAGGGATATATTAGGGATTTTGACCTTCCACGTGGACGAGTCCATCCAACTTTACGGATTCATATAGCATACCGGCCTGACAGGCAGCCAGCTATTAGTGGATTAAAACGCATAAGTAAACCGGGATTAAGAGTATACGTCGGAAAGGGCGAAATTCCCCGAGTCTACGGAGGAGTAGGTATAGCAATATTATCTACTTCGAAAGGTATCATGCCTGGTAGACAAGCCTGGCGCTCAGGGCTAGGAGGTGAATTACTCTGTTATGTCTGGTGAAGATACAACAACTGGTCGAACACTTTCTCGGATTGGCAGGCAACCGATTCCTATACCTCAGGGTGTAGAAATCGAAGTCTTAACTAACGGTGTGACGGTAAAAGGTCCAAAAGGGACTTTGACCCAAACTTACCACCCAGAAGTCAAGGTGGTGATAGATCAAGACCAGGTATTAGTAGAGAGATTGTCAGAACGTAAATTTCATCACTCGTTACATGGTCTCACCAGGAGTTTGATAGCCAACGCCATAATTGGAGTAACAGAAGGCTACACAAAAACTCTTGAGCTTATGGGCGTAGGATACAGAGTCCAACAATCCGACGATGGCATAACTCTTGCGGTTGGTTATAGCCATCCTGTAGATATAAAGCCGATAGAAGGTGTTACACTAGAAGTGGAAGGTAACAATCGGATACACGTGACAGGAATAGATAAACAACGCGTAGGAGAACTAGCTGCCCAAATCAGGAAAGTACGACCTCCAAATGCATATAAAGAAAAAGGAATAAAATACGCAGGGGAAGAGTTGCATTTCAAACCAGGAAAATCCGGTAGAGCAACTGCCTAACCTGTAATAGATATTCACTGAGGACAATTAACCTAATGCCAAAGGATAGAAATTCCGTCGCCTTACGTAAGGTACGACACAAAAGAGTCCGTAAAAAGGTTTCCGGCTCAACCGAGCAACCTAGATTATGTGTATTCAGGAGCTTACGCTCCATTTACGCTCAAATAATAGATGATTCGACGGGTAGAACTATAACCTCTGCCTCCAGCAAAGAATCACCATCAATATCACCTAAAACGGCGGCATCTAACGTAGTAGGCAAGATGGTCCCTGAAAGAGCCAAATCCCAAGGAATAACCGAGGTTGTTTTCGACAGAGGTGGATACAAATACCACGGTCGAGTAAAGGCACTGGCCGATGGAGCACGAGAGGGAGGTCTCAAGTTTTAATGACTTTAACACGAGGCAGACCTAGGCAACCACGAGCTAGAGAAGAGGATAATTCGGGTTTTACCGAGAGAGTGGTATACACACGAAGAATAGCCAAAGTAGTTAAAGGTGGTAGAAGGCTCAGATTCAACGCATTAGTTGTAGTAGGTAACGGCGAGGGTCAAGTTGGTGCAGGAATGGGAAAGGCCATAGTGATACCCGACGCCGTACGAAAAGGAAACGCTATTGCCCGAAGAGGGATGGTAACGATTCCCATTAAAGGGAGCACAATCCCACATGAAATTACCGTCAAAAAGGGTGCCTCAATAGTAGTCATAAAACCAGCTCGGGAAGGGACAGGAATAATCGCAGCCGGAGCTATGAGAGCCATGTTGGAGCTCGGTGGAGTCCGAGATGTAGTAGGAAAATCACTTGGATCAAGAAACCCCATCAACATAGTAAAGGCCACGTTGGAAGCACTCCGGCAACTTAGGGACCCAGAAGTTGAAACACAAAGAAGACTAGGGACTAGTGGGCAACGACCTGCACAACATTCCCAGCAGGAACCTGTGCAGGAATCAGTTGAGCCAACTGTACCAACACACACAGTTGAGGCTACTGAATCACCGATAGTGGAAGATTCTTAAAAATACAAACTCAAGACGGGTGAAGGGGAACCAATGGCGCAGTTGAAAATTACGTGGACGAAAAGCTACATAGGAAAACCACAGAATCAGCGTAGAGTCGTGGAGTCGCTCGGGTTAAAACGTCTGCACCACAGCGTCATCCACGGAGACACTCCTGTCATAAGAGGTATGGTCAACAAAGTACAACATTTGTTAAAAGTAGAGGAAGTCCCTGAATAAACCTCTCAAGCCAGCTCAGCAGTAATTATCTTTGTTAACTATAAGTTCTGATAAGAACAAAACTGAAACCAATTTTTAGCAAAGTAAGCAATTGTCTAGGTTCTATAATTTTAACGACCCATCGCGGAATAAATATCTTACCCAAAGAATCAAAATTTCGAGTACATTACTATGATGCAACATCAAATTAAACCCAACGCAGGATCTCGTAAAAATAGAAAACGAATCGGGAGAGGTAATGCCGCTGGAGGCGGCACATATGCCGGAAGAGGACTAAAGGGTCAGAAATCCCGTTCTGGTAAAGGTATTAAACCTGGGTTCGAAGGTGGACAAAATCCTCTAATCAAAGGTTTACCAATGATCAGGGGATTCAATAACAAGTTCAAGATTCATTACTCTCTAGTCTCTCTGGAAAGTTTAGACCAACTTCCTGCTAGTGATAACATCACTCCCGAATACCTATACATCTCCGGTATCACAAGAAACAAAAAAAATCCAATAAAGATCGTTGGAAATGGCGATATAACCAAACCTTTAAACATATCAGCCCACAAATTCACTGAATCTGCACGTAAAAAAATAGAGGCGGTCGGTGGGACTATAGAGGAACTTTAACTAATATGATGCCATCTGAAGCATCCGGAGGTAGGTGGCCCAGTCTAATCCAAGCTGCCATAGATGCTTTTAGTCTCCCTGATCTCCGGGCTAAAATCCTATTCACGCTAGGTATGTTAGCACTATACAGGTTCGTAGCCCACATACCAATTCCTGGAATAGACCAGTTCCAATTAGATAACCTGTTTCGAAATAACCAACTTCTAGGCTTTCTCGACCTCTTTAGCGGCGGAGCCCTAAGTCGAATGAGCATAGTAGCTCTGGGAGTATTCCCATATATTACGGCATCCATTGTAATACAACTGCTAACACCCGTGATCCCAACGTTACAACAGATTTCTAGGGAAGGTGAATCTGGCAGGGCGAAAATGAATCGTTTCGTCCATTGGCTAACAGTTCCTATCGCGATTTCTCAAGCCATTGGACAATTAGTGTTACTGCAACAAAGTAACGTACTAACTACCGTTGGTTACAGTGGCCCAGCTCTCCTACCAACCCTGGCGGCAATCATATCAATGACTGCAGGCACAATGTTCTTGGTTTGGTTAGGAGAACTAATAACGGAACGAGGTATCGGTAATGGCATTTCTCTGATCATATTCTCGGGTATAGTAGTAGGATTCCCCTCATTGGTTACACAAGGCTTTCTAGATAGAGATAATCTTCTCGGTGTGGGGTTCTTCCTAATAATAGGCGTGTTGATAGTAG
>Ga0206689_10956197_pt1 | contig 10085 bp, 8 predicted proteins | sample M110012015metaT_FD_159659 | JGI IMG/M metagenome (GOLD analysis project Ga0206689, IMG submission 159659) | Metatranscriptome of ammonia-oxidizing marine archaeal communities from Monterey Bay, California, United States - M1 100m 12015... | ecosystem: Environmental > Aquatic > Marine >...
ATGGGCCGCTTGCCAATGCCGCGATTACGCTCATGTTTGAGGGACTGCCGACCTATCCAGATGCATCTCGGTGCTGGCAGATTGTCGATAAGCACCAGGTCAATATTTTTTATACTGCGCCAACAGCATTACGCTCACTGATGGGCCAGGGAGACGAATTCGTGCAATCGTGCTCAAGGCAAAGCTTGAGAATACTGGGTTCCGTGGGTGAACCTATTAATCCAGAAGCCTGGGAATGGTACTATCATGTAGTTGGAGATAGTCGTTGCCCGATCGTTGATACCTGGTGGCAAACTGAAACCGGCGGCATCATGATCACCCCTTTACCAGGCGCAACAGACCTCAAACCCGGATCTGCTACTAGACCATTTTTTGGCGTTCAACCCGTTCTGCTTGACCCGGAAGGCAGTATTATCAATGGCGCTGGCTCTGGCAACCTGGCCATAGCAACCTCCTGGCCGGGCCAGATAAGAACAGTGTATGGTGATCACCCGCGGTGTATAGAAACTTACTATTCGACTTATCCAGGGTACTACTTCACTGGCGATGGGGCCAGGCGAGACGAAGATGGCTATTACTGGATTACTGGCAGAGTCGATGACGTACTCAACGTATCCGGTCATCGAATGGGTACTGCTGAGGTAGAAAGCGCCCTGGTTTTACACGAGATGGTAGCTGAAGCAGCTGTAGTTGGATATCCCCATGAAGTAAAGGGCCAGGGAATTTACGCCTACGTCACTTTGATGCAGGGGATTGAAGGCGACGATGCACTAATGCTAGAGCTCAATGACCTCGTTCGTAAGGAAATTGGCGCTATTGCGAGGCCCGACATACTGCAATGGGCCCCAGGTCTACCCAAAACTCGATCAGGTAAGATCATGCGTCGCATATTGAGGAAAATAGCTGAAAATGAACTGGACAACCTTGGCGACACCAGCACTCTGGCAGATCCCGGGGTTGTCGATGACCTGATTAGGAATAGCCCCGTCACCAGCTCTTAATACTCAGCAATTCAGTCATTAAATCTGGCCAAAATAGCATCGAAGGCGAAGCCGCCTTCGATACCTTTCTACAGACTTCGGTTTAGTCAGCAGATTTAGTTTCCGTCTCTGCTTTTGGCTCAGCCTCAGCTTCTGTTTCAGCTTCAGCTTCTGCTTCTGGCTCAGCTTCAGCTTCTGCTTCTGCTTCTGCTTCTGCTTCTGCTTCTGCTTCTGCTTCTGGCTCAGCTTCAGCCTCTGCTTCTGGCTCAGCTACCGGTACAGGCGCAGAATCGGCCGCTGCTGCATCGGAATTATCTGCTACTGGTTCACTTTCGGCTGCATCACTTGCTTCACTGTCTGCTTCAGCAGGTACTTCTTTCATGGAAAGTTTGATGCGGCCACGTTCTGTATCCAGCACGATAACTTTCACTTCCTGCCCTTCAGAGAGGTAATCTGTCACCTTCTCAACTCGCTTGTTAGCAATCTGAGAGATATGCACAAGGCCGTCTTTTCCAGGGAGAATGTTAACAAACGCGCCAAAGTCAGCGATTTTAACCACTTTGCCTACGTAGATCTTACCTACTTCTGCATCCGCGACAATCGCTTCAATAGCGCTTACGGCAGCGTCTCTGGATTCAACACCTTCTCCAAAAATAGTAATGGTACCGTCGTCTTCTATGTCAATGGAGGCACCGGACTCCTCGGTTATACTTCGAATCGTAGCACCACCCTTGCCAATAACATCTCTGATTTTGTCGGACTCCACTTTCATGGTAACCATCGCCGGCGCATTGTCAGATACTGTCTCCCTCGACCGACCAATGACCTTATTCATTTCTCCGAGAATGTGCAGCCTGGCTGTCCTGGCCTGTTCCAGCGCCGTCTCCATAATCTGCTCAGTGATACCCTGGATTTTAATATCCATCTGCAAAGCAGTTACACCAGTTTCCGTGCCAGCAACCTTAAAATCCATATCTCCGAGATGATCTTCATCTCCAAGAATATCGGTCAGTACAGCAAAACCCTCGTCTTCCTTTACCAGTCCCATGGCAACACCAGCAACCGGAGCCTTAATCGGCACACCTGCATCCATCAACGCCAGACTGGCGCCACAAACAGAAGCCATTGATGATGAACCATTTGACTCGGTAATCTCTGATACAACACGCGTCGTATATGGCCATTCTTCTGAGTTAGGTAATAGCGCAGCAATTCCGCGACGAGCCAGGCGACCGTGACCGATTTCACGACGTTTTGGTCCACCTGAAAACCCGGTTTCACCCACACTATAATGGGGGAAATTATAATGGAGCATAAAACTATCTCGGTACGACCCCTGCAGGGCATCGATAATAGCCGCATCGCGCATGGATCCCAAGGTAGTGCTGACCAGGGCCTGCGTTTCTCCTCGGGTAAACAGTGCCGAACCATGAGCACGATCAAGTAAACCGACTTCCACCTGAATTCCACGGACCGTTGTTGTATCACGTCCATCAATACGTGGCTCACCGGCGATAACCGCCTGGCGAACAGTTTTCTTTTCAATACTGCCAAAAATCGAACTGACTTCATCCCTTCCAGGACCTTCTTCAGCAACAAATCCCGCTATAGCTTCGTCGCGTAAAACGTCGAGACGATCCTGGCGAGTCATTTTCTCAGTAATTTTATAGGCATCGGCAATCTGTCCTGAATACTGTTCGGACAAGGCTGATGTCAGCTCTTCGTTCTGTGCTGGAGCCTGCCAGTGCCATTCGTCGACACCCACTTCATCACGCAATTCGTTAATGGCTCGAATCACTACCTGCATCTCCTGATGAGCAAACAGTACTGCACCCAGCATCTGGTCTTCAGTCAATTCCTTGGCCTCAGATTCAACCATGAGTACGGCAGCTTCGGTACCCGCAACTACCATATCCAGGTGAGATTCATCGAGCGCTTCGTAACCTGGATTAAGAAGATAGCCAGATTCGGTAAAGCCAACTCTTGCTGCTCCAATAGGGCCAGCGAAGGGCATCCCAGACAGACTGAGTGCTGCCGATACGCCGATCAACGCTGGGATATCTGGGTCTACATCTTTTTGTGCAGAAACCACTTGGCAGGTGACCTGCACTTCATTCAGAAACCCTTTCGGGAATAGAGGCCGAATAGGGCGGTCGATCAACCTGGAGGTCAGCGTCTCTTTCTCTGAAGGACGACCTTCACGCTTAAAGAAGCCTCCTGGTATCTTGCCTGCAGCGTAGGTTTTCTCTTCGTAGTTAACCGTTAAAGGAAAGAAACCCTGTCCGGGTTTCGCTTCCTTTCGCCCAACTACGGCGATCAAAACTGAAGTTTCCGCCATGGTGACTAACACTGATGCCGTCGCTTGACGGGCTATTCTTCCTGTTTCTATGACAACCTCGTGTTGTCCATACATAAACATCTTTCTAACTGGATTCACATTTTTCTCCAATAAAATAACTAGATTAGGTTATCTTCGTAGTCCTAATCTTTTAATAAGCTGAGAATATCTATCTGTACTTTTACTTCTTAAATAATTCAGCAATTTTCTTCTTTGACTTACCATTCTGAGTAGTCCTACTCGGGAATGATGATCATGATTGTGTGCTTGAAAATGTCCTTGCAACTTTTCAATATTGGCAGTTAGCAAAGCTACCTGCACCTCCGGCGAACCTGTATCCTGTTCAGATGTTCCGTATTCCTTTACGATCGCCGATTTTTCTACATTTGATAAAGCCATTCTGGCCTCCGTTAATATGCAGTTGCCCTCTTCAGGCAACGTTTATGTTAATAGGGATACCCGCGCATATTTGCAGACACCCTACCCCTTTTGCATCGCGACTAATCTTCGCGGTGCAATTCTACCATCATCAAGGATCTCTCCTACACCGATGAAGTTTGCATCATCTTCAACCTCTTGAAATAGGCTCACCCATCCCGATCGAGGCGAATTAGGAACCTGAACTGACTGCCCCTGCATCAAATACGATGCGGTGAGTGCAGAGAGAACAGAACAGGGCCAGTCTCTTACAGCTGACCTTGCGGAAAGCAGTAATTCATCCAACTCCCCGTCAGCATTTTCCTTACGGTCAATTAATTCAGGCAGGGTGAAGCTGGCATCAATATCAAATGGCCCCGCTCTTAATCTTCGCAACGCAGAAACATGTGCGCCACAGCCTAAATCTTCTCCTATATCCTCAGCAAGAGATCTAACATAAGTGCCCTTGCTACATTCAATATTTAAAACTAGCTCATCTTCAGAAAAATCCACAAGCCGCATACTTGCAATTCTGACCTTTCGAGCTTTGCGTTCTACTTCAATGCCTTGTCTCGCCAGCTTGTATAACGGCTGGCCATTTTGCTTTATCGCCGAGAACATCGAAGGAACCTGTTCAATCTCTCCAATATAATCTGCCAGGACAGCCTCGAGATCTTTCCGGCTTCTGCCGACTACAGGCCGAGTCTCAATTATCTCTCCCTCTGAATCTCCTGTCGCTGTGCTAATACCTAACTTAAACGTTGCCAGGTAACGCTTATCTGCTTCAAGAAGGAATCGAGAGAACTTAGTTGCTTCTCCAAAACAGATGGGTAAAACACCAGTAGCAATCGGGTCAAGGCTGCCCGTATGACCTGCCTTTTGCGCACCAAAGAGTCGCTTGACCTGCTGCAGGGCGCCATTTGACGTTATTCCCTGGGGTTTGTCCAGCAATAATATGCCATTAACCGGCCGGCCTTTTCTTTTCACCCTGGTTTTAGTCATCAGTCGGTTCAGCTACGCCTTTAACTGATGTGGCTTTAATCGCGGCCGATATTCTGGCACCGTCGACCAACGATCTGTCATAATGAAATCTTAACTTAGGGGTTGTTCGGGTATTTAACATGCTTGCGAGATGTTTTCGCAGATAGCTGGCAGAATTATTCAGTAATTGCTCGGTGAGTTTATCCTGAGAATCAGGAAATACCGTAAAATACACATCGGCATAGGCTAAATCGCGAGACACCTTCGCCTCATTGATGGTTATCATTCCTAATCGAGGGTCTTTTAGCTCTCTTTGCACCAACACAGCTAAATTCTTCTGAATATGATCTGCAACACGATCAGTTCTATTGAAGTTAGCTTTCATTTATTTTTTCTCTGGCGAATCAAAGCTGCCTAGCAACTTCCCTGGTGTCAAATACTTCTATTTGGTCTTTGACTTGCACATCGTTGTAGTTCTTAACACCGATACCACATTCGGTCCCGCTTCTAACTGTATTTACTTCTTCCTTAAAATGTCGCAGATTCCAGTTCACCTTCATATATAACAATATTATTCCGTAAAACCCTGATTTTCTTCTGCTTCTCAATCGTGCCTTCCATCACCATACAACCGGCAATCGAACCAAACTTCTTGCTGTCAAACACATCCTTAACTTCGGCGATGCCAATAATTTCCTCTCTAATCTCGGGGTCCAGCAGACCGGTCAGCGCCGCCTTGACGTCATCAACAAGATCATAAATTACTTTATAGTAACGGAGGTCAAGCCCTTCGGCTTCGACGATTTTTTTAGCCGAATTCTCTGCTCGAACATTAAAACCAAATACAACAGCCTCAGAGGTAATGGCATAGTTGATATCCGAATCAGAGATGCCACCTACCCCAGCAAATACTACGTTAACTTTGACTTCATCATTACCCAGATCAGTTAAAGCCGAAACAATCGCCTCCAACGAGCCTCGTACATCTGCTTTGACGACAATATTGAGTGCTTTTACTTCTGCCTCGCCAAAATTCGCTAGCAGGTTATCCAAAGAAACAACCGGGGTCGAAAGCCGTTGCGCATTAACTTTGCTGCGACGGAACTGGGCTACTTCTCTGGCAGTCTTCTCGTCCTTGGTCACCGTAAAGGTGTCACCAGCAGCTGGTGTGCCATCCAATCCCAGTAGAGACACTGGTGTCGCTGGCCCGGCATTTTTTACTTTCTTGCCATGCTCATCATTAATCGCTCTTGCACGTCCATAGTTTTCACCAGCAACGACGATATCTCCCTGCTTGAGTGTACCGTTTTGAACCAACAGGGTAGCCACTGCACCCCGTCCTTTTTCAAGTCGCGACTCGATTATAATGCCCTGAGCGGTACCTTGTTTGTATGCGCTCAGCTCCAGCAATTCCGCTTGTAACAAGACTGCTTCAAGGAGCGCATCGACGCCTTCTCCCGTAATCGCTGAAACAGGGATAAACTGAGTATCCCCACCCCAATCTTCTGGAATAACGTCTTTTGCGGCCAGTTCAGATTTAACTCTTTCCTGATCAGCGCCTTCCAGATCCATTTTATTGATGGCAACCACAATCGGTACGCCAGCTGCACGTGCGTGTGCTACTGCTTCCTGGGTTTGCGGCATCACACCATCATCAGCGGCCACCACAAGAATGACAATATCCGTGCAATTAGCCCCTCTGGCACGCATAGCAGTAAAAGCGGCGTGGCCGGGAGTATCGATAAAGCAGATCTCACCATGATTAGTCTGCACTCGATAAGCACCGATATGCTGGGTGATTCCACCGGCTTCACCATCGGCCACCTGCGCTTTACGAATATGATCCAGCAACGATGTCTTGCCATGGTCGACGTGTCCCATCACTGTGACAACGGGCGCCCTTGGCTCCGCCTCAGATGCATAAGCTATCGTGCTAGCCAATGTATTTTCAATATCATCCGCATCGATTACTTTCACCGTATGCCCATATTCCTCGACAACAAGTGTAGCTGTTGCCTGATCAATGGATTCATTGATATCAACCATGACATCCAAACTCATCAGGTATTTAATGACATCGCGAGCCTTAACAGACATGCGCTGGGAAAGCTGTTGCACACTGATCGACTCTCCCAGTTCAACTTCACGAGTCTGATTCGCAGCAGGGGCACTGAACTGATGCTGGCGACCGACTTTTGGAGAAACAGCGCGTTTATTTCTTGCCCCGCCGGATAGCCCAAGGGTCCTTGACACCTCCTCTTCCTCTGTATCAGCAATCTCGAGGATTTCTTCCACTTCCTCACTGAGTAATTCTTCAACCCGCTTTTTCCGATTACCATGCTTGGCTTTCTTCTGTTGAAGATCATCTAAATCAAGATCACTACGATCACGCTTATCCTTGCGTGAACTTGGCTTATCTTCTGCTTCTTTATCCGGATCGGCCTTTAGCGTTTTTGCTTTAGCTTTCGCAGTTTCAGCTTTCTTGGTTTTTTCTAGCTCTTTGGCCTCTTCCTCAGCTTTGAGTTCGGCAGCCCGTTCGAGCGTTTCCTGTCGACGCTTTTCTGCTTCTAATTCAGCTTCGGCGTGCGCTGCCTTGCGAATGGCTTCAGCATCAGGGACGGTTTCAGTCTCAGCTACAACCGCAACAGGAGCGGCCTCTTCGACCTCACTTGCAGTCGACTCCTGCTCCTCTCGACGAACGTAAGTGCGCTTCTTCCTGACCTCTACGTTGACGGTTCTGCCCCGACCAGCGCTACCACCGGCTTTGATGGTACTCACTGTACGACGTTTCAAAGTGATTTTCTTGGGCGCTTCACCGGTTTCACCGTGACTACGCTTAAGATGGGAAAGTAACTTTTCCTTCTCCGCTTCAGTCACCGAATCGGTTTCAACCTTCTGGGGCAGATCTGCTTCATTCATCTGCTGCAATAAACGGTCAACCGGCGTGCCCACTGTTTCAGCCAACTGTTTTACCGTCATTTCAGCCATCTTTTTTTCCTTATGGGTTAAACCCGAATCGAATTGAGTCCAACTCTCTTACTGTAATCTATCACTCAAACCATGGTGCTCTTGCAGTCATGATGATTTCTCCTGCAAGCGTTTCCGTCATATCTTCAATTTCTATCAAATCGTCAATTGCCTGCTCAGCAAGATCTTCCATACAGATGATACCAATGGCAGCCAATTGGTAAGCCAGTCGAGTATTCATACCTTCCATGGTTAATAAGTCCTCTGCTGGCTCTGCATCACTTCGATTCGCCTCATCAGCAAGCTCCAGCGTTGTCAGGGCATTTTTCGCCCGACTTCGCAGTTCCTCAACAATATCCAGGTCAAAACCTTCTATGGCGACCATTTCATCAATGGGAACATAGGCAATTTCCTCAAGTGAGCTGAAGCCTTCCTCAACCAGGACAATCGCTACATCTTCGTCAACATCAAGCTTTTCCATGAATTCCGTGACTACCGCCCCGGATTCCTGCTCCTGCTTCTCTGCAGCTTCTTCCTCGGTCATGATATTGAGAACCCAACCCGTTAACTCACTGGCCAACTTAACGTTCTGGCCGCCCCGGCCAATTGCCTGGGCAAGGTTATCTTCTGATACAGCAATATCCATGCTATGCGTTTCTTCATCAACGACAATAGAGACAACTTCAGCTGGCGCCATGGCATTAATAGCTAGCTGAGCTATGTTGTCATCCCATAATACAATGTCGATTCGCTCATTACCCAATTCACCGGAAACAGCCTGAACTCTGGAACCTCTCATTCCAACGCAGGCACCAACAGGATCGATTCGACCGTCGTTGGTTTTCACTGCAATTTTTGCTCGCGAACCGGGATCTCTTGCTGACGCCAGAATTTCTATAATGCCATCTGACACTTCGGGAACTTCAATCTTGAACAATTCAGTTAGAACATCAGCTGATGTTCGCGTCATCGCCAGTTGGGGCCCTCGAGCTTCAGGCCTAACTTCCTTTAAAAGCGCACGTAAGCGATCACCAATCCGGAATGTTTCACGCGGAATCCACTCTTCTCGAGGTAATAATGCTTCCGCATTATTTCCTAAATCAATGATGACTGCCTCACGAGTGACCTTCTTGACCTGGCCGTTAAGTAACTCACCAATCTTGTGTCGATAAGCATCAACCACCTGAGCTCTTTCAGCTTCCCTTACTTTCTGGACGATCACCTGTTTTGCTGTCTGAGCCGCAATCCTGCCAAATTCCACCGACTCAATCGGAATCTCAAATATATCGCCAGCTGCCAGGCCAACTTGTCGATCTTGTGCTTCTGGGACTGTCAGTTGGGCGCCTGGGAATTCTATCTCCTCATCATCATCCATCACTGTCCAGCGCTGGAAAGAATCATAAAGACCAGTTTCCTTGTCAATGGCAACTCTGATATCGACTTCTTCGGGGTATCTTTTTTTGGTCGCGGTCGCTAGAGCTACTTCCAGAGCCTCAAAAATAATGTCTTCTGAAACACCTTTCTCATTCGATACTGACTCGACTACCAATAGAATTTCTTTGCTCATTACAATGTCTCTAAGTCATTTTCTGGGAAAACGATTAATTGTTTTCACCAATAATATTTGCTCTTTCAATTCCTTCAACAGGAAGTAAAACCTCTTCTTCGCCCATCCTTAAGACGACCTGCTTATCTTCAATGCCACACAAAAGCCCCCGGAAACGTCGCCTACCCTCAAACGAGTTCCGTAGGCTCAATTTAATCGTGGCACCCTTAAACCGCTCAAAGTGCTCAGCTTTAAACAGCCGCCTTTCCAGCCCAGGCGACGACACTTCCAAAGTGTAAGAACCTGAAATCAAGTCTTCAACGTCTAGCAGACTACTAATCTGCCGACTCACCCTCGCGCAGTCGTCGATATCAACTCCATTATCCGAATCGATATATACCTTCAAGGTCGACTGCCTTCCGTGAGAGATCTGCTCTATGCCCCAGAGAACACAATTCATTTCCTCTACAACAGGCTCTATCAGACTTTCTAAGCTTGTCTCCGCCACGATTCCAATCTTCTCCTAAAAAATTAGGATAATTTTTCTCTTCTATCCTTCCTAACCACTCATCCTAAAAAATTAGGATAATTTTTCTCGTCTATCCTTTCTAACCACTCATCCTAAAAAATTAGAATAATTTCTAATTCACCCCTCGGAGCTTTTTTCTCCTAAAAAAAATGGGCATATTTGCCCACTTTTCTTTGGTCAACCTATTGCCGACCTGCTTTTTTGTCTCACAAAGAAACTAATAAAAAGCCCCTCAAAGGGGCTTTCCAAAATTTGTGGTAGCGGGGGCAGGATTTGAACCTACGACCTACGGGTTATGAGCCCGTCGAGCTACCGGACTGCTCCACC
>Ga0206689_10043751_pt1 | contig 9901 bp, 3 predicted proteins | sample M110012015metaT_FD_159659 | JGI IMG/M metagenome (GOLD analysis project Ga0206689, IMG submission 159659) | Metatranscriptome of ammonia-oxidizing marine archaeal communities from Monterey Bay, California, United States - M1 100m 12015... | ecosystem: Environmental > Aquatic > Marine > Intertidal...
AGGAGAGGTTTCCTATCTTTGAGGAGGTGGACTTATCGGGCCCTACCAGAGAGGGCGCTTCGGCGCCCCTGGTAACGGTCGGGGTGGACGGCGAATGCTTGGTGCTATTTCTGAGGAAGTAGAAGTACCCGGTTGTGATTAGGCTGCGGCTAAGGATATTGCGATCGGTGAATATTATGTGGCGGCTACATTGTAGCTGTTATCGGGTTGAAAGATTACTTGCAGGCAAACTCGCTCCTCCACTGATGGTCGTCGTAGGACGGGAACGGGAGGGGGTGATCTAAGGTTGGATACCCCTGTACTGTCGAGGGCAAGGTTTTAGTGTGGCTGGACCTTGCATTGGGCAACGCCTGTACCTGATTTAGGACTGAAAGGGTTAGAAGAGAACAAGAGGCGAATAGCTACCTATTGCCGGTGGATTCGTTTTTCTGATGCGTGATTGATGCATACTCGAAGGTTTGATTTTGACGATTTAAGCTCCCTCTGATCAAGGGGGCCTAGGTTCGAGAGACAACTGGATATATGTTGAGATTGCGTTGAGGGGGAACGATGAAGCTGGACGACGTGATAGGCGTTCGGACGTTTGTCCGAGCGATAAAATAGCCAGGGCGTGAACGATGCCGTTCACTGGAAGTACCTGCTAGGATTGGTACCTCTTGAGAGACACGAGTTGGACATGGCAGGACGCAACTAAATGAGTGTTTCGACTTTTAATACCGCAGGAAAGATCGGGCTGCAGGTAGGTTGGCAGTACAAATACGGACATTGGACAACGCCGTGGCAAAGATGAAGAATCATGTCATGGCGGATGGTGTCGCGTATGGTGGATAGGGCTATTGGTACGCCTGATTCTGCTGAAAACGGCCATGTGGATGTGCATCCACAGAAAGAACGTTGGCGTGATTGGTATCCTTCGGGACCAAACTTCCGCGCTGTATCAACGGGATTGTGAAGGGAAAGAGTGATAGCTAGTGTCTGAAATTTACGGGCTACGCATGTAAGTCAATAGTTGCCAAGTCCAAGCTTGGTTTGCAATGTGAGCCGACAGTCGTTCAGACGCGATTACGCATCGTCGCTGAATCCTAACCTTACCCCCGTTTGCATGAAGACCTTTGACGAGACACAAGCTTGTTCCGTGCAAGGGAAGGTCCCTACCAGTAGTAGGACCGGCTGCGCAGGTCAGAATCTCAGATTCTGGGCGCTGTAGTTGGTATACCGCACTGGGCGACGAGGACAGGTCTTCAAGCAGCTCTCCTCAGCGAGAAGTGAACTACCGGTGCTGTCTAGCCGGCTAGTTGATCGATCAAAGAAACGTTTTGGACAGTATGCACATCCTCACTATGCGAGAAGGTTAAGTGAGGACATACACATAGTGCTGTTGGTGGATGGCAACTTATGAAACTACTGACACTGGGAAAGACTAGAACCGCCCTTCGGGGCACTCCAAATGGAATCACCTGACTCACCTGTCACTGGAACCACCAAGGAGGAGAAAGACACAACATCGCACCTCAGCGATGACAGTTATGACATGTTTGACGGCTCTACTACCAGTGGAGACGAACTCGTCAGCGTCACAACTGACCCTGTCGGCGACCGCTCGCCAGGCAGGGCGGGAACCGGAGATGTAGAGCTGAAGCTGGACTTGGAATCAGTGGAAGCAGACGCTCTCCCTACCCTAGGATCTCAGACCATATCTGGGGTCGACAACGACCATAACCGCGTCGTTGTCAACGACGTTGATCTCAACGTCGTGGACGCTTCCGTCAATGTCCAGGCGGAGGATGAGTCCAAATTCGACCACAACGAAGCCCTGACTCTCGAGCAGTTGGGAAGTTGCTTGCGCATACTCACTTACGCGCTTTCAGCAATTATGGAGTCGACCGGCGGTGTGATGGGAATGGCGGAAGCCTCAACCATTACGCTGCAAGTCGAGCCGCTTCGGCGCGATATCAGTGCAATCTGGTACTGTGTCTCGATACTTCTGTCGAACAGCGATCGTTTGCCAGTTGAGTCGTGGATGCAGAGCGGTGCTACCCAGCAGCGCATCGCGTATGAGTCAATCCGCGCGTTTTCGGACGCACGGACCAAGCAACTATTCGGAATTGCGCTCTCTCCGTTAGTTGGCACGCAAGCAGCTCGTGAAACCGAGCTTGATGACTTGGTGCAGCCGGATCCGCCGGCAAAGAAGGCGAGGAGTGAATCGCCTGTGTTCGGAAGCTCCGATCCAGGCAAGGCGCCTCCTGCGCCTGATCACCCGCCGCCCAAAGGCCCAGCGCCGGTCAAGGATGACGACGAGTTCGCCGACACGGAGGAAGCAACTGCTGCCTTCGACCTGGTGAGCATGTCTTCGCCCAAGCCCGGAAAGCAGGATCACTTTGACAGCATCGAGGGAAATGCCCTCTCGGTGACTGTTTTGATGCCGGATGGGAATGAAGTGATTTGGAAGGTGGATGAAGATGCCACTTTTGGCCAACTCGTCGACGATATGGCGCAATTCATACCTGCGCTATCGATCAAGCCGGCGATGTTTGCCAGCTTGCCTGACGGTGAGCACACTGCCAAGCGGAGTGTTCACCCGAATGCTAGCATGAAGGAGGCGTTCGGTGATTCGGACGCATTGGTGTACCTCGAACACCAAACCCGTGGTGGTACAGGAGATGCGATGCTGAATCCTGGTACCCACGGTGCGTCCAATCCTGCTGCAGATGTGGCTGCATCGGTTGGTGATGCGGAGGCGCTGGCCGCGGTGGAACTGCTAAACGCGAGTGCGGCAGCGATCACTTCGGGGAAGAGTGCCCCTGCAGAAGCTTCAGGCGGCGCAGCTGCTGCTGTGTCTGGAGCGGAGGCCAATGTCAAGAAGGCTTTCGAAAATATCTATGAGTATGATCGGAAGATCTGGGCCATTCCGGAGCGTGGGAATGGAAACAATGCCTTCGGGCAGAGTGTTCAGAGGAAGGCCGTCACTTTGGCTCAGGCCAATGGCGACCAGATGAACTACAACGCCGGGATTGGAGCCAATGTTGACTTCTTCCCGCGTTTCCAGATCTCGGAGTTCGCTGGTGCGATCGGCAGCTTTGACACGTTCGACATGTACCTGGGTCCTCCCGGTGTACCGAACGAGTCCGTTTGGCCTCAGGTCCTGCACAACGTCGAGTCTCGCGAACCGACGCCTGCGCAAGGTCGAAAACTTCTGCGTCCGTCTTTCATGGCAGATGCGGAGGCAACGGCCCCAGTTGGCGATTTCGGCCCGCTGGCCGCAATGACTCGGGGCGATCGCGTCCAGTTGAACGGACAGACGAATTTCTCGTTTCTGATGATGTTGAAGGACATGTCCAAGGACACGACCTTCTCATTTGCGAAGCAGACGTTCGTCATGTTGCGGGGGATGACCCGTGGCTGTGTCCAGAACACAGGCTCGATTCCCGGCTGCACCGGTGCGTTCGCTCAACCCGAGTGGGTGGCTGACCCGGGTGAGGAGCATGGCATCCAGGCACAGTGGTTCAATCCCCAGGATTTCAACTCACCGTGCCCTGCCATCTTCCCGTTCTCCAACAGACCGGAGACGGCGACCTCCCCGTCAGGCACCATCTCGGCGAGTGCTCTTCTGCTGCCCACCCTGGTGGCGGATGGAGCTCCTGGCGCGATGGTCCCGCAGATCAATGCGGGCGTGATCACAATGGGTGACCTCTTGTGGATTGATTCGCAAGGCCTTCAGATTCCAGTCGATGTGCTGACCGAGACCCCGGGTCCGGGAATCTACGGCGGCCCTTCGACCTTTCCGAACGGTGGACCGAACGGTCCGGCGAACATGAACACCCAGGCTATCCGTCTCGAGAGCGGACGCCCCGTTCAGGCTGCACCTGGCGATGGTTTGCCGGGCCCGCCGCCCGCACGTCCTCCTCTCTCGAGGACGACGATCGGCAAGTACTACCACCTCATTCCGATTACCTCGGCGATGGCTGAGAGGCCTGAGCTGATGTGTGAGTGGACACTGTTGTGGGCGGAGAACCCCGAGATGCGTGGCTTCCGTGGCAGCTGCAGGACGGCGACTGATTTCAATCTTTTCGTCGCAGGTGGCCCGGGTCTGCCTCCGCACGCTGGCCAAGACGGATTCATCCCGAAGAGCGAGATGTGCAAATACGGTGGATTCGGGAATGGAGCGGTCATCATTTACGTGCTTACTGACGTTGATGACCAAAGCCGCCGGGCTGGCCAAACCTCCGGAGGTGTTTACTCGCGCCGAGTGGAGATTGGTCTGACCAATCCGGCCGCTGCGGTTCAGGGCGTTCCTGTCCCTGGCGCGAATGGTGGCGCTTACCAGAAAGTCACCCTGAACACCCCTGACGGTGTTCAGATGCACGAAGGTTGGGGAGAGAACTACGCTGCCGGGCTCGGCAACGATGTCGAGTTTCCCGACCCGGCTGCTCCGGCAGGCGGATGGCCTGCAGTCGCTGTTCCCGGAAACGTCTTTCGCGGGCGTCCGATCGGGGGCGCGATCATGGGCTTCGTCTGCCAAAAGTCGGATGCCGATCGGCGTTCGCTGTCACGCAAGTGCTTCGAATGTGCCGTGGAGATGAATTTCATCGGCGATGATGATCTGAAGGATGCGATCTTGATGCAAGCAATTGCGAGCACGATCATTGCTCCCCAGCCTCACAAGGTTGGAGATACCATGCAGGGTATCGGCAAAGAGGTCGTCCAAGATGCCGGAGGTGCCGGTACCATGAATGACGTGCTGAAGAACCACGGCTACGTCAACATGATGCTCGGCCTTTCCGCTGAGCTGCGGCAATACCAGTACGTCGATGCTACTGGTGCGAGGCTCAATTCTTCGAATCCGATGATTCAGCCGAGGCGTGATGGAGGCGCCTTTGGTGTGGGTTTCGCTGGTACCTACCCCACTGCGGGTGGAGTCATCCAGCCCGGGCAAAATGGTCACTTCCCTGACCACCGGACCAACACCATTGGTGAGTCACCTTCCATCCTGGCCACTCTGGTCATGGCCGGAAAAATCGCCCTGCCTGAAACGGGTGAATTTGTGACCAGCTTCCTCTCTCTTGGGGCTGGTCAGCAAGCTGCTCTGGTGACGCAGGCGAAGATCAGCCTCCTCACAGGCCTGCAGCTCATCTCCGAGGATATGCAGGTTGGAGAGCAAGGCATTTTCAATGTCGAGCGCGGTGTGAACAAACTGCAGCGTCAAGCGGCTCTGCAGTCCCTGAGCTCCACCATCTGGAATCTGGCTAAGGCCAAGAATCCGCGGAGCACGGTCACGGGCACTCTGGCCTTCAATTTCGCCGCCGAATCGCGCATGAATTCGGATTCCAATTACCTCAATCTGTGTGGCTTTGCCGCCAGCAATCTGGGTATTGGGATGGATGCCGCTTGGCCTGCCTACGGCCCTGCGAACCGTCTGGCAGAGAACCAGACCGCATCTGCGGTGCCGAGGGATTTGATTGCTCCGGCCGCTCAGCAGCCTTTGACCGGCAGGATGATCCAGTATCTTTCAGATGTGGATCTCGTCGCGGCCGGCTATGAGCGCGATCTGCCCACGGGCGCGAGGCAGAAGATCGACTCCCGGAACGATCCGTTCCCGCAGGAGCCGGTTGGTGACCGTCTTGTGCTGGCGGGAAATCGCCCTGGTTACGTGGGCAATGGCCCCGGTCTTGGGGCCATCGGCCTCACGTTTGACCAGCTGGTCGATGTGCATCCGTCTGCGAGGGCGGAGGTTCTTGAGCAATTCAGGCAGCTGCTGTACTGCAATACCCAGACCACAGCACCTCTGATTGATGCCGGAACCCCCGATGAGCGTCGCGATTGCTTGCTGAACATGTGCTTTTGCACACGTATCGGCGCCAGCGACATGTCGGCGATGGTGCCGGCAGGTATCGTTCCGCCTGGCAGGACCCGCATCAGCGCGTTCTTCTACCGGGACAATGCGGCGAATGCAGCCCAGTTTGGCCAGGAGAATCCCGAGTCGTTCACCGACGCGAGGGCTTTCTTCACAGGCGTGAAGCCGGCCATGATCCGATTCGATGGCGAGAAGATGTTCTTGATGATCGGTATCGGTGCGGGCTCCCGCAATATGCTCAACACACCCGGCTACTTCACCGGTGGGTTGAGGTTCCCAGTCCAGATCGACTCCGCCACCCCGTCGGATGTCGACGTTTCCAGCCGTTCCGGTCTCACAGTTTGGGCAGCCCCCAGCTATGGACAGAGCGGCGGATCCAAAAGCTCGGGGGGTGCTTCCGCTCCCCCCAGTGACACCAGCAAGAACGAAGGACCAGCTAGCTAAGTTGATGGCTCTGGCTGCGCGAGGATCACAGATGAACGGATTTGCGGGGATTGATTGGCTTAGAGGGAAGGAAGACGGTGTACGTCGTTCTGAAATCTTTGCCGATTACATTCCCACATCCGAGAATGCGAGAATCGCGCGGCTGGAGCTGTTTACGTTGGCGAGGACGGAGAAGCACACCGAGGCCGAAGGTGACGACGACGCTTTTCCTCTTGAGTTGAGGAAGGATCAGCAGGGCAAGCTGGTTGTTGGTGAGGATGGGAAGGAGAGCCACAAAGGTGGGCGAATCAAATATCTGATTAGCTACTATCGGCACAATGACCTTGAAGGCACAAAATGGGATAAGCTTGGTATCTACTGGGCTACCGTTTTGCATTGCTGGATGTCGCTGTTGCCCGAGAGGGTCAGATGGTTTGGTGAGTGGTTGTTGGACGAGCTGGATGTCTACAATTTCCGAGCGGAGACTGCTCTGCTTCGGACGTTGAAGGATTTGTCCTCAAAGGTCAAGTTCTACGTTGATCCGGAAAGTGGTGTCTCGATGCTCTTCAGGGAGCTTGGAGTCACGTTCTGGACATGTTTTGTGAATCTGGAAGTGCTGGCTGATTTTCGAAGGGTGACTCCTGAGAATGTCGATGGTGTTCTAGAGGATGCGGAAACATGGTTGGGTGGTGGGGAGAAGAAGTTCCTCTCTCCGGACGAACAGTCTGGTGAATGGACTGAAGAAGCATTTTATGCTCAGCTGGAAGAGGCTATCAAAAAGATGCTTTTCGACGCACCACGAAAGGATGCTGTGAAGGATTTGTCACTCGAGGAATTCGCAGCTGACGCTAGTTACACTGCTGGCGCTGGTTCTACCACGATACCGAGCACAGTGCAGTTCACGGCGGATGGGAAGACGAATCGCTTTGTCAAAAGCAAGGCGACTTCCACTGCGCAACTGACATCTCAAGAGAAGATGGCTATTTTGCGTGGTGAAGAAGGAATGTCACAGGAGTCGCAATTGATTGCGAAGCAGGAAAGGGGTAAGGTTCGAGGCGTAGCGATGTCTACCTATGAATCTTTCACCAGACAGAAGTACTTCTTGAACGTAATAGTCAGTTCACTCTGGGGTTACGACATCTCGCCGCTTTGGGCAGGGACTAGAAAGAACAACGAAATGTGGAGAGAATTGGTGCGCAACCTTGAACGTGGGTACGTTGCTGCACCGATGGATCAATCTGGCTTTGATCACAACGTCACTTTTGGCACGCTTCGTGCCATGTTTGGAGCTTTGTTATGGTATGCTGATATTTTGCCACTACCTGACAAGCGGAAGGAAGAGTTGAAGGAGGTGATTGAGCTTGAGTTGCAGTCGATCACGGAGGAAGAACATCACATCAGCTTCGACAAAACGCCCTACATGAGCGAGGGTGAACAGGCGAAGAAGCGGAGTACGAAGATACGAAAATATGTTGTGAGGATCCTAGTATTATCGGGAATGCTGAGTGGTTGGGCCATGACAGCAGACGCGGACACCTGGATCAACGTGGGATATGCTCACATTGCTCTTGTAGTAATGAAGAGGTACGGCGTGCACACAAGATGGATATCGATCTATGCTCAAGGCGACGATGACGCCTTTTCTTGGGCATCGTACTGTTGTGCGATTATGTGTTACATAGCGTACGAACTGATGGGGTTAGAGGTCAATCCGTACAAGGGTTGGATCAGTAGGTGCAGAGATGAGTTCTTACGTCAGGTAATCTTGCCTTACGTCTTGAACTCTGGTGGGATGCCCGGCACACAGGGCTATCTCGCCAGGGCGATTGGATCAATCATGATCAGGAATCCCATCTCATCAGGCACTTCTAATCAAGATGATGATTTTCAGAAGATCAGTTTTGATCGAGTGGGAGGTGTGAGAAGCCTGGTTCCACAAGGGCTCGTGCGGGCACGCGAGCTTTTGGATTCTTGGAATAAGGTACTGAGCAGAGGCGGTGACCCCGATGCTGTGTTTCAGAACGCAGTGTTGGACATTTCCTATGCCAACAAATTGAAACCCGAAGATGTAATCAACTGGATGGGCACTCCAGCTTGCTTCGGTGGTGCCGGCTACGGAGCCGGCGCCCCAACGTTAATTACAAGTATTTCTGAGCAGCATACAACCAATGTTGCTATCACTCCCGGTGAGGTGAGTGAGAAGTTCAAGTTAGAATCTGATCTTCCAGGATACGACGGAATCGCTGGAGCCCTGAAGGTGTTGGGGTTAGATTTCGAAAGCACCGTCCTCGATCGGTTAGTTGCTGAGCAATTTGACACCGGAGGACGAGCTGATACGGAAACGGTACCCGGAGAGGTCCAGTATGGCGTGGGGGTGGAGCACGTGAACAAATGTTTCGTCGATGACAGAGAAGACCACAAGGTGTGTGGTTTGTACATCGATTATACTGGCCCCGGGAAATGGTCTAGATTCGCTAGGGCGAACGAAGACCTGCCGAAGGGTATAGCTCAATGGGGGCTTGAAGTGGCGATAAGCGAGAGAAGAAATGGCGTGAAGGGTAAAGATGGACTGAAACCAACCGAAAGGTGGATCGAAGATGTATGGCTCGATCCAGGTATGAAACATCTTTCACAACTTTTACGCCAAGATCGTACACCTGGGAAGGTGTGGGTGGACTGGATTATGGGCTCAGGCCCTTGGAATGCTCCGATGGTACAGGGGTGGTCCGGGGCCGTAATTTCAGAACACTACACACGAATGGCTGACCAGGCGTGGGATGTGGTAGTTAAGTCCAGACAAGTGGGGCGAAAGTCCGTGTTGTCGGCTGCCTATGCGGCGGAAACCGCAACAATTTCTTGCATACGCAAATTCGAGTTTTACAGGATCGGAGAATAGGGTTGTAGCTAAGTTAAGGCTTCTCTAATTGTCCATGTAGTAGTTCCCGACGTGTCATCATTTTGGTTTGTTCCATCAAGGTGAACCCCGCAGGTGGTTATTTAGCCTGTCGGGCGAACCGTGATGATTCGTCGCTCCGAGGTGGGAGTAAAAAGAGTAGGGAGGGGGAGGACATCGGTTATGTTCTCCCGCTTCTTGCTTGAAAAGTAGTCATGCTTTAGGCTACGTAAAAACAGAATGGGATGGAGTGCCGGCAACGTTGATCGGTTGTCGAAGATATCGGTGAAGGATGAGTTCATTGGTGTCGAAGTAAGAGAAACATCCTTCCCATACCCACTGAGTCCAACAGTAGAATGGACGGTGGGGGCCGGTTTACGTGTGGTGTGCATTGTTCACATGATCGCACGTTTTAACACAGCAATGTGTAAGAGTTAGGGTATAAACCGGATAGTAAAAGCAACTTCAGAGGTTGGAGGGTTGGTCAAGCAACGCTTTCAGATCAGAAGCTCGATTCTAGAGAAATATTCGAGACACAATTTCAGTTACGTGGAGATTCGTCGGTGGGGTGGACGTAAGTTACTTTGGCCTAGGGATTGGTAACCCCGGCAATGTCAGAGTCGAAGCCCTGCTCGATACCCTGTTCTACCGCCGTGCATAACACGGTGGCTCCCTTCCTCACCAGTCGGAAGCCAACAGGGAACTCCTTTCATTCGATAACCATCCATTCCTGG
>Ga0206689_10346911_pt1 | contig 9824 bp, 9 predicted proteins | sample M110012015metaT_FD_159659 | JGI IMG/M metagenome (GOLD analysis project Ga0206689, IMG submission 159659) | Metatranscriptome of ammonia-oxidizing marine archaeal communities from Monterey Bay, California, United States - M1 100m 12015... | ecosystem: Environmental > Aquatic > Marine > Intertidal...
GAGAAATTTATAACCATAAATTTTTGTTCACAGTTCTCTGACTCGGATAAGGCGAACAGGGGGTTTAAGTTCCAGTCACGTTCCAAAAATAGTTCTTGACATCACCTGTGATTTTTAGTATAATGTATAAATAGGAGTATAAAAATATTATGGCGGCAGGAACTTACGATATAGTTATCGATCAAGGTTCTGATTTCTCTATTGAAGTAGCAATAGCAGAGGGTGGAACAGCGGTAGGCATAGCAACGCATTCAGTGCGCGCGCAATTGCGTCCGACACCTTCTTCATCAACGAAGACGGCGGATTTCACTTGTTCAATAACTGACGCATCTGGTGGTAAATTCACTATGAACTTAAGTAATTCCCAAACAGCAGGTATCTCCTCAGGAAAATATTACTACGATTGTGAACTAGTAAACACTTCAAATAGTGTAGTTACTAGACTTTTACAAGGAGTAGCGAGAGTAACACAAGAGGTAACTAGATAATGGCTGTCACATTAACAATTACACCACAGACTACAGCGTTAGCTGTAACTAATAATACTACTACTCTCACAATATCAAGTGCGGTGGCAGGAGCAGCAACGGATTCAGGAGGTATAACCTATACTGGAAATAATACACTTCTATCCTCACAAAATAATGTAGAAAACGCATTAAATTTTTTAGCAGACCAGCACTTTATACAGACTACAGCACCCACAGCTAATACAACAAACTTAGCAGAGGGTGACTTTTTTTACGATACTGACGATAATCAGTTAAAGATCTATCGAGAAACATCAAGTGGGAACTATGAATTTGTACCTATAATGATAGGAAACGATTCGGCGGACTCAGATACGATAGACGCAGGGAGCTTTTAAGCTCATATAGGAAAAAATAATGGCACAAGTTATTAAAATTAAACGAAGTACGTCTACGGCCGCGCCTACGTCATTAAACGCAGGTGAGCTAGCGTATTCTTCGAATTCAAATAAGCTATTTGTAGGTCATCCTAGTAGTGCTGCAGTAACAGCGATTGGTGGGGCAGTATATGTAAATATGTTAGATCATACTGCTGGTACACTTACCGCAAGCTCAGCTGTACTAGTCGATGCGAATAGCAAAATTGATCAACTAAAACTAGGTAATACAGTATTAACTGGTTCAAACAATACTATTTCAACAAGCTCGGGAGCTCTAAGTTTAACTCCTGCAGGTAATTTAATTATTACTCATGGTGGAGCAGTTGATTTAGATGCACAGGCAACATCAGTACTAATTAAAGATAATGAAGGGGCATCCCTAAACTTTAATGAGAATGGGACCTCATATCTTAAATTAGTCACTACTAACGGTAGTGAAAAAGTAGTAATCGGTAAATCACTTGAAGTAGCAACTATTGCTGCATCAGGTAGTTTAACTATTACACATAATGGCACATTAGCTTTAGCTGGACAGGCAAACTCAGTAACAATTAAAGACAATGTAGGAGCAGCACTAGACTTCAATGAAGGTGGTAACTCTTACCTTAAGTTAGTTACAACTGACTCTAGCGAAAAAGTTGTAGTCGGTAAAGACATAACCTTCGCGAATGATGCAAGTTTATTATCTGACGCGGCAGTCCTTAATTTTGGAGCAGATAAAGATGTAAACTTAACTCACGTAGCGGATACAGGTTTATTGCTCAATGGAGCAATGGAACTTCAATTCAGAGATGATGCATTAACTATCGGTTCTTCAGCAAATGGACAATTAGATATTGATGCAGATACTGAAGTAGAAATTACAGCACCAACATTAGATGTAAATGCAACTACTACAGACTTTAGTGGAACAGTTAATTCAACTGGAAACTTAACAGTTGCAACAAACAAATTTACAGTTGCATCTGGAACAGGTAATACGGTAGTAGCAGGAACACTTAACGGACAAGGAGCAGCAGACTTCGATTCTACACTAAATGTAGACGGAGCAGCAACTTTCAATGGAGCAGTTACTTTAGGGAATGCTTCAGCAGATGCAATAACATTTACTGGAACACCTACTTTTACCCCATCAGCAGACTTTGACGGAGGCTTCACAGTCGCCAGTTCTCAAACTGTTGATATGGGAACTAACAGAGTAACTAATATAGGTACTCCAACACAGAGTACTGATGCAACAACCAAAGCATATGTAGACAGCGTTAAACAAGCACTAGATATTAAAGATTCTGTTAAATTAGGAACAACAGCTAATTTAGGAGCCACTTATAATAATGGTTCTGGAACTCTTACAATGGATGCTACTGGAACGGTAACCATAGATGGTACCTTAACAGCAGTTAATGACAGAGTTCTGATTATGAATCAGTCTTCAGCAGAACAAAATGGTATCTATAAAGTTACAACAGCAGGTGCTGTTGGAGTAGCAGGTATCTTTACTAGGGCAACAGACGCAGACTCTAATTCAGAAGTAACAGGCGGAATGTTTACATTCGTTGAGGCAGGTTCTGCCAATGCGGATAATGCATACGTTCTTACTTCAATTACAGGTTCAGCAACCTTAGGCACCTCAACCCTTACATTTACTCAGTTCTCAGGAGCTGGACAAGTATCTGCGGGATCAGGGCTTGGCAAATCAGGTAACACTCTTTCTGTAAATGTAGATAATCAATCATTAGCAATTACCGCTGATACTCTCCAACTTAAAGGTATAGCAGATACCGCAAACGGAGATATTATATACGGAGCAAATGGTGGAAGTGGGGGATACTCAGCACTATCAATAGGAACATACGATTCGACCAATAGTGTAGGACAGCTCTTACAAGTAGGAGCATCATCTACAGTAACATGGTCTAACACATTAGATGGAGGAACTTTCTAGTGAGTCAGGTAATTAAAATTAAAAGGTCAGAAACATCTTCATCTACACCCTCAACAAGTGATTTAGCAACACATGAGATTGCGATGAATGTAGCTGATCAAAAGATCTATACAAAAAATGCAGCAGGCAATATCGTAACGGTGGCTTCACACTCAGACGAGAGTAGCTCAGTAACGGAAGACGATATTCTAGCATTAAGTATAGCATTAGGATAACGCAACATGGCATCAGCATTTAAAACAGCAACAGCAGCAGATGTAGGAACTTCGTTAACATCGGTTTACACCTGCCCCGCAAATACAACATCAACAATTATTGGTTTGTATTTGTGTAATCAATCCGGGGGACAAATAGAAGGTATTTGTCAAATGTATAATACAAGTGCTTCGGCACATATAAGCTTAATACATAATTCCCCTATACCGAGTGGTTCAACTTTAGTACTAGTCGGAGGAGATGGTAAGGTTGTATTAGAAGCTGGTGATATAATTAAAGTACAAAGTAACGTTGCAAGCTCGATAGACGTGGTTCTATCGTATCTGGAGCAAACATAAAATGGCACTCATAGGTAAACAAATGGCATTAGTAGCTTCTTTAGAAGCTAATGCAGTAGGTACTACTGAAATAGTAAGTAACTCGATTACAGCTAGTGAAGTTGCCGCGAACGCCGTTGGGACTTCTGAGGTAGCCGCAAATAGTATTGGCACCAGTGAACTAGCAACGAATGCGGTATCAGCAATTCATTTACAGGGAACAGCAGTAACCTCGGTAGCGGACAACGCTATCTCGGCTGCAATGATAGCAGAAAATTCAGTAAATTCAAGTGAAATAGCAACGGGTAGTATAGATACTATCCATATAGGGGACTTACAAGTAACAGCAGCTAAGATAGCTGCAAATGCAGTTACTTCCGCAAAGATAGCAGCTAACGCAGTAGACACAAGTGAAATTGCAACTAACTCGATAGCAACACTTCAAATAGCGGATAATGCAGTTACAAGTGTTAAGATAGCAGAAAATAATATTACTGCAAGAGAAATCTTAACAGGCACAATAACATCAGTTTATATAGCAAATAACGCTATTCTAACTCAACACATAGATGATAACCAAGTAACAGTAGATCAGTTAGCAGCAAATTCAGTAACTTCAGCTAAGATTGTTAATGGAACAATCGTAACAGCAGATATAGCAGATAATTCAATTACTTCAGCTAAGATTGTTAATGGAACAATCGTGACAGCAGACTTAGCAGATAATTCAATTACTACAGCTAAAATAGTAAACGGAACAATCGTTGCTGCAGATATAGCAAATAACGCTATTCTAACTCAACACATAGATGATGCACAGATTACAGCAGACCAAATGGCTGCAAATTCTGTGGATAGTGCAGAAATAGTATCTCTTAGTATAGATACTATTCATTTAGCAAACAATTCAGTTACAAGTGCTAAAATAGTAAACGGCACAATAGCTACGGCAGATATAGCAGCAGATGCAATTACAGGAGCTCTAATAGCTGATAATACTATTGATAGTGAACATTATGCAACAGGTTCAATAGATAATGAACATATTGCTGATAATGCTATTGATAGTGAACATTATGCAGACTTATCTATTGATACAGCTCATATAGGAAACGCTCAAGTAACTTCAGGGAAAATAGCGGCTAATACTATTGCTACTGGCAATATAGCTGACAACGCCATTGATGGTACAAAGATAGCACAGAATTCAATTTTAACTCGTCATATAGATGACGCCCAAATTACAGCCGACCAGATTGCAGCAAACGCAGTAACTGCGAGTGAGATTGCAGCAAACGCTGTATCTGCTAGTGAGCTTAAGAGTGATGCCCTTAGCGGGCAAACGTTTACTGGTAACGTAACGCTCTCAGGCAACTTAACAGTATCAGGAACAGAAACAACAGTATCTTCAACAACTATCGTTGCTGCAGATCCACTAATTGCTTTGGCATCAACAAATAATTCAAGTGATGCCGTTGATATAGGATTCTATGGTTTATATGACACTAGTGGTTCACAAGATTTATACGCAGGATTATTCAGAGATGCGGGTGACTCAGGAAAATGGAAGTTATTTAAAGATAACCAAGCCGTTCCTACAACAACCGTTAATACTTCTGGAACAGGATATGCAGTAGCAACCTTAGTATCAAATATAGAAGGGGATGTAACAGGAGCCGTAACAGGTAATTCTAGTACAGCTACAACTTTAGCAACAGGAAGAACAATAGGAATGACGGGAGATGTCGTTTGGACATCAGCCTCTTTTGACGGATCAGGAAATGTTACTGGAACAGCAACAATACAAGCAGATGCAGTAGAACAATCTATGATCGCAGATGATGCGGTTGGAGCAGATCAACTAGCAACTAATTCAGTTGTAACTGCTTCTATAGTAGCGGGTAGTGTAACAACTACTGAAATTGCGGCTAATACAATCGCAACAGGTAATATAGCAGATAATGCCATAGACGGTACAAAAATCGCGCAGAACTCGATACTTACCCGACATATTGATGATGCACAAGTAACAGCAGACCAATTAGCAGATGATGCAGTTGATACTGCTGCAATAGTAGATTTAAATGTTACTTTAGCAAAACTAGCAGTTAATTCGGTTAATGCAAGTAAGATTATAGCGGCAAGTATTACAACTGCTGAAATAGCAGCGAATACAATCGCTACAGGCAATATAGCAGATAACGCAGTTGATGGCACTAAGATTGCCATGAATTCTATTCTTACTAGACACATTGATGATGGTCAAGTAGGTACTGCACAGCTAGCCGCTGACGCAGTAGACGGAACAAAGATTGCAGATGACGCTATTGATAGCGAGCATTATGCAGCTGCATCAATTGATACAGCTCATATAGGGAATGATCAAATAACAGCAGCTTTGATAGCGGATAATGCTATCAACAATGTAGGTATGGTTTCTAGCGGTTTAATTACCGCAGATTTAATAGCCTCTAATGCAGTAGGTTCTGTAGAAATAGCAGGTAACGCAGTAGGAGCCGCAGAAATAGCAGCCAATGCAGTAAGTTCTAGTGAACTTAAATCCGATGCTCTTAGTGGACAAACCATGAGTGGTACTGTTACTTTTAGTGGAATAGTAAATGCAAATGGAAATGCTAATTTAGGAAACGGAACAAACGACGTAACTAATGTTGCAGGTAACTTAGGAATACAAGATTCTGTACCACTTCAAAAACTACACATTGATGAAGTTGGGGGATTCGATGTAGGAACAGGAACTAGTTCAAGCACTAGTGTATTTAGTTTAGATACATTTGCTCATGCAACATTTAGAAGTGCAAAATACTTTGTACAGATTACAAACTCAACGGACAGCGACTATCAAGCACTGGAAATTGTATTATTCCATGACGGTTCAACAGTTTATTTAACACAATATGCGTCAATTTTTGATAATGGCGCACAAGCAGCCTTTGACGCAGATATAAACGGTAGTGATTTAAGATTACGAGTGACTCCTGCTTCGGGCGATACAATGGCTTACAAATTTGTAAGGACAACAATAGAGGCATAAAATGGGAACAAAATTACAATTTAATATTGAAGATGCAGGTTTGAGTGTAGACGGTACTGAAGTTATTACTTCTGGTAGAGCCGTAAGTAACTTAGATATTGCAGCTGGTAAGATTACGAGCGGTACAGTAACGGCAGGTAGATTACCCTATACTATTACTTCATCCGCGCCAACAGGAGTAGGAGCAACATTTAGCGGACACGTATGGTACGTGTATTCATAGGAGTTTAGATGTCAATTTACGTAAATGATGGGGGAACACTCCGCACATTACGATTTCTTGCTATAAATGATAGTGGGACGATTCGTCGTGTCAATGAAGTCTACGTAAATGATGGCGGTAGTTTAGAGGGGCCGTTCTCGGCTGTTCATACAACTACTAGAACAACAAATACTGAAACAACCTATGTTTCAGGAACTCAAGAAACTGCTTACAGCACAACTTCGACATTTAATACAAATAGAGATACAACTACTGTATTTGATACAACTAGAGATACCACAACTACTTTTAATACAACTAGGTCTACAACGACTACGTGGGCAACTACTAGAGACACAACTACTGTATTTAATACAACTACTTTATATACTACTACTACTGCATACGAAACTACTCTTGCAACCACTACAACTTTTGCAACTACTACGTTATTTACAACGACGACCGAGTATGAAACTACTAGAAGTACTACTACTACTTTTGATTCCACTACTACTTATACAACTACAACTACGTTTAATACAAGTAAGGCAACAACTACTACGTGGGATACAACTACTTTATATACCACTACTACTACTTATCTGACAAGTCATGCAACGACTACTACATTTGACACTACTACTTTATATACGACTACCACGACTTATAATACTAGTCATGCAACTACCACAGTATATGATACTACCACTACTTATACTACTAGTTATGATACTACAATAACAACTAGTAGAAATACGGGATTTACTAATTCAACCTCACAAACTACTCAGTATGCGGATAATACTGCACAAACTACTCAGTATGCAGATAATACTGCGCAGACTACTCAGTATGCAGATAATACTGCGCAGACTACTGAATACACAGTTAGTACAAATACGAGTTGGAATACGAATACTACACGGAGTACTTCACAGACTACCGATTATGTAGTTGCTACAAATACTAGTTGGAATACGAATACTACTAGAAGCACCTCACAGACTACTCAGTATACAGTTAGTACTGCCCAAACTAATAGTACGGGATTTACTAATTCAACCTCACAAGTCACAGATCCAGCAGGCGGAGCTAGTACCTCAACCTCTAGGAACACAGCAACTTCATGGACTACCTCAAGTAGTAACAGTACGGGGTATGATTCTAGTAGAAGTACAAACACTGCTTGGAATACTAATACTGCTAGGAATACTTCACAAAATACAAATACATCTTGGAATACAAATACTAGTTGGAGTTCCTCACATAATACAACTGGAACTAATAGTACTGCCGGAACTAATAGTACTAATACTGCTTGGAATACTAATACATCGTGGAATACTTCACAAAGTACTGCCTACACTACAACTTGGAATACTAATACATCGTGGAATACTTCACAAAGTACTGCCTACAATACCACTTGGAGTACAACCAGAAGTACTAATACTTCTAGATCAACAACAGGAACGAACATAACGGTTAGTTTCGTGGGACCAGAAGGGCAACCTACAGTCTTCCTAACAAACACATCTTGGACTACAGCGTACGCTGATAATACCGCATACGATACTACTCAAGGTTCAAGCAGAACTACGACTTTTGGAGATAGTGGTACTAATAGTACTTCACAAGGGGATACCAGAACTACGTCTTTTGGACAGAGTGGTACTAATAGTACTGGGTCGACTAATAATACTGCAACATCTTGGAATACAAATACTGGTTGGAGTTCCTCACATAATACTTCTGGAACTAATCCAACTTCTGGAACTAATCCCACAACGTGGAGTACAGGATTTACTAATAGTACTGGGTCGACTAATAATACCGCTTACGGTACTAGTAGGAATACAGCAACATCCTGGACAGATAGTGGTACAAATTCTACAGGATTTACTAATAATACTAACACTTCCTGGACAACCACATGGAATACAGCAACTTCTAGAAATACGGCAACATCTTGGAATACTAATACGAGTCATACTACAACTTGGAATACAGGATTTACTAACGCAACTGCTCAAACAAATAATACTAATACAAGTCAGACTACAACTTGGAATACAGGATTTACTAACGCAACTGCTCAAACAAATAATACTAATACAAGCAATACTACCACATGGAGTACTAATACAAGTAAAACTACAACATGGAGTACTAACACGAGTAAAACTACAACGTGGAGTACTAACACAAGTAAAACTACAACTTGGAATACAAATACTTCAAGAAGCACTAATTATGAAACCGCTTACGGTACTTCTAGGATCTCGAGTCGTGCTACTAGCACGAGTAGGAGTACCACTACGGTTTATAATACTGCACATAGTACAGCAAGTAGTAGAGCGACTGCAACAAGTAAATCTACTACTACAGTATATGCTACTACGCTTGGTACACTTACAAGTCGTGCTACAGCAACTAGTAAGAGTACTACTACGACCTATAATACTACACACAGTACAGCAAGTAGCAGAGCTACTAGTACAACTAAGAGTACTGATACAGTATATAATACTACGCACAGTACAGCAAGTAGTAGGGCTACATCAACTAGTAAGAGTACTACTTCGACGTTTAATACTTCGCAAGCCACTACTACTACGTTTAATACTACAAGAGAATCGGGTACGGTTTATGCTACTTCATTAACAACTTCAACAGTTTATAATACAAGTAGAGCAACGGATACTACGATATTAACGGGACATATGACTACCTTTGCAACTGCAACGGGAACTCAAATATTTGAAAGAATAACTGCCAGTTCAGCAGGAACTATATATGATACTGAAGTGTCAAGCGCTACAGATTATGATGCTTCTTACTGGGATGGCTCAAAATGGAACTAACATGGCGAAAGACACAAATAAAGACAAAGGCTTTAGAAGGGATAACACCCAAGGGAATGTTACCCCTGAATATGTAAATAGAAAAATGGAGGGCATGATGGCAGCTCTCTTTGATACAATAGAAGATTTTGAAAATAGAACAAAAGTCTTAGAACAACAAGTTCACGAACTTAAAAAGAGAGAAAGAGATGGCAGCTAACGGAAGAGCTGCAAAATTAGATGCTCTTTCCATAAATGAAGAATTAGGTGATTTACCTACTCATTATATGAAGTCGGGCAGTACAATGAGACCTAAGTCTCAACTGCAAGAGCTAA